>Ga0213872_10000146_pt1 | contig 64624 bp, 58 predicted proteins | sample VelepicomBERX_R2_FD_160071 | JGI IMG/M metagenome (GOLD analysis project Ga0213872, IMG submission 160071) | Rhizosphere microbial communities from Vellozia epidendroides in rupestrian grasslands, the National Park of Serra do Cipo, Brazil - RX_R2 | ecosystem: Host-associated > Plants > Roots >... | reverse complement strand
CACGACGACGCGTGGTACTTGGACTTGGGTTCGGCCGGGCCACGCGTGGGGCCTTTCGATGCAGTCCTCTGCGCGGTCCCTGCGCCGCAGGCTTTTCCGCTCGTTGCACCTTGGAGCCCCGAACTCAGGCAAATCGCATCATCGGTTGAAATGCTGCCTTGCTGGGCTGCAGTGGCACATTATGATGAACCAGTCGCCACGGATTTTGATGCAGTGTTCGTCAACGAGGGGGCGCTTAGATGGGTCGCGCGGGACAGCAGCAAACCGCTCAGGCAGGGTAAAGAGACGTGGCTGATTCACGCATCACTCGGCTGGAGCCAGCGATGGCTGGAGTCTGATCCCGAGTGGGTGTCGAGCGAACTGGCAAATGCGGTACAAGAGATTTTGGGTCTGCGCCCGGTCAATTGCAAAGCACATCGATGGCGCTATGCAGATATGGCTGCGCCACTCCATCTGGGCGCCGCGTGGGATCAATCGCGTGGGATTGGCCTCTGCGGAGATTGGTTAAGCGGTGGTAAAGTGGAAGGGGCATGGACCAGCGGCAAGCAACTTGCCGAGCAGGTTTTGAAGAGCTAACCATTACGCCAAGGGTTTTGTCGCTATCATTTGGGGAGATAGCGTGTTCAGGAGGCGTCGATGTCACGACAAGACAGTCATTCGGATTCGACAATCATTCCACTGGGTTGCGAGGGGTGCAGAGATCCCGCCTTGCTGCCTTTTGACTTCACGATGGCATTTCAGCCCATTCTCGATGTGGTCACCGGTGCACCGATTGCGTATGAGGCACTCGTCAGAGGTACGGGGGGCGAGTCCGCTGCGTCCATACTGGCCAAAGTTGACGATGGCAATCGATACCGTTTTGACCAAGCCTGCCGCGTGAGGGCGATCGAATTGGCTGCCCGCCTGGGGTTGGCGCAATACTCAGATTGCAGGTTGAGCATTAACTTCCTGCCCAATGCGGTCTATCGACCTGCATCCTGCATCAAAGCGACGCTTGAGGCCACAAGGCTTTATGGCCTGCCCCACAACCGTTTGATCTTCGAGGTCACAGAAGGCGAGCGTGTGCGTGACAGCGAGCACTTGAAAGGCATCTTCGAGGAATATCGCCGCCAGGGTATGTTGACGGCCATCGATGACTTTGGCGCGGGCTATGCGGGCTTGAATCTGCTTGCCCAGTTTCAGCCACATATCGTCAAGTTGGATATGGAGCTGACTCGCGGCATCGGATTGGACTCAGTGCGGCAAATTATTGTCGAGGCGGTGAGTCTCGCATGTACCAAGCTAGGCATCCGCATCATTGCAGAAGGGATTGAGACGCAAAGTGAAGCAGACTTTCTCGCCAGCCTGGGCATTACGTGGCAGCAGGGTTACTTGTACGCAAAGCCTGAAATTGAGGCACTGCCGCTGATTGACCGGCTCGCGTAAAGGCAAAGCTGCCGCGCCATGGGCGGGATGATGGATAGATTGTGCCTGCAGTCAGGTTGGGCCGAGCAGCTGGCCGAATGCTGCGAATCTTAGTCGATAAGGCAGCAGGCTCGCCCATTTCAGTGGACGCGTGAAATGGGAAGGAAAACTGATCTCGAATCGACCGGCAGCCAGACCCGACAAGATCGCTTCGGCTGCTTGCTTGGGGGTCTGAATCGCGGGCATCGAAAAATTGTTCTTCGCCGTGAGCTGAGTTTTGACGAATCCCGGATTGACCAGGTAGACGCCTAATCCACGGGGGCGGAGATCCACATACAGCAATTCAGCGAGATTGATGAGCGCGGCTTTCGTCGGCCCGTAGACGGTCGCATTGGGTAAACCCATGTACCCTGCCACGCTCGAAACAAGAGCCAGGGCACCTGACCCACGCGAGAGCATGGCGGGCAAAATATGGTGGAGCCCGTAGTAAATGCTGGTGAGGTTTGTATCGACCGTGCGCTTCGCTTGATTGGCGTCGAGCTCCCACGCCCGTTGCGGTTGGTAGTCTGCCGCGCAAAATACCACTAAATCAGGTGCTTCCCATTGCGCTGACAAAGCTTGCCAAGCACCCTGCCACGCATTCGGATCGGTCACGTCGAACGGAATGACAATCGACTGCGCCGCATGCCGGGCAATCGCTTGCAGCGCTGACTGGCGCCTTGCCGATACCGCCAGCACGGCTCCGCGATCAGCCAGCTCTCTGGCAAGCGCAGCACCGATCCCGCTTGATGCGCCAATCAACCAGACACGGCGACCTTGCCAGTCCTTAATGCGTGGGTTCAGCGACTTTGGCCACATGATTTCGCTTCCATCCAAAGTTTGTGAAGCATCAGACTGATTTACCCTAAACGTGGCGCCCAATACTTTTGCAGCGCTTCGCTGGCCGTAGCCAAACGGTTAAACCCTATTGAGGCAAACACCGAAGGCGGAACTGTTGAACATCAATCGTGCCTGCATCAAAACCTGCCTCGCAGTACTGGTAATACAGTCGCCAGATCCGAATAAAGGCCTCGTCGAATCCCTGATGACGAATGTCGTCCAGGTGTGACTCAAATGCCTGGCGCCAGCGACGCAGTGTTTCTGCATAGTCCGGCCCGAAGCGGAAGGCATCGACAACGTGCAAACCGCAATTTGCAGCGACTCGACCGAAAATCGAGGGGCTGGGTAGCATTCCGCCCGGGAAAACGAATTCGCGGATGAAATCGCTGCTCGCGCGGTAAGCGGGAAACCGCCCGTCATCAATCGTGATGGTTTGGACAAGGGCTTGCCCACTTGGTGAGAGGCATTTTCTGACAACATCGAAAAACTGAGACCAGTATGCTTCGCCAACCGCCTCAAACATTTCGATGGAAACCACCGCGTCATAGGTGCCTTCGATGTCACGATAGTCACAGAGCGAGAGCTCAATCATGGGCAAGAGGCCGCTTGAGCGAGCCCTGCCCTGCGCAATCTCAAGCTGGGAAGGCGAGATCGTCACACCACGCACATGGACGCCTCTCTGTGCCGCGTAGACTGCAAAGCCGCCCCAGCCACAGCCGATTTCCAGCACGCGCATGCCAGGGCGCAGCTCAAGCTGATCAAGGATGCGCTGATACTTGGCTTCCTGCGCCGATTGCAATGTTTGAGAGAAATCCCCGTTGAATAGCGCGCTGGAGTAGGTCCACGAGTTGTCGAGCCATAGCTGATAAAAGCGGTTACCCAAGTCGTAATGCGCATGAATATTTCGACGACTGCCCGATCGGGTGTTGCGGCGAAGTCGATGCAGCAACGCATACCAGATACGTCCGAGCAGGCTGCCGCTGAACGCTGAAGTCAATACCGCTTCGTTCAGAATGGCGAGCCTGATCAATGCAGTGAAGTCGGGAGAATCAATCCATCCGTTCCGATATGCTTCCGCCAGGCCGATGTCGCCAGCCTTCAGGATGGTCGAGCACGCCCGCCAGTCGTTGATCTGAAGCTCTGCTGCGCATTCCTGCTGATGCGCGCCAAAGTGCCGTGTTTCGCCAGACGGCGTGCGCAAGTTCAGTGTGCCGACGCTTATCCGCTCGAGCAACGCGAGGAAGAGCTTCGCGGCAGCGGGTGTTGCGCTACAGGTTGGCAGACGCGCAGCGAGACTTGCTGGCTGGTTCATGCGTGGCTTCCTTCTGAATGGGAATGACTCAGCGGCTGATGCGGCGGCGCTGGTTTATGAAAGAACGGCAGCTGTCGACGCCACAGGCGAAACGCCTGAATATGGATGCGTACGACGACACCAAATGTCAGGAAAGGCTGTTTGAAAAGCGCGCGCCAGACGTGTTGCATATCGAATGGCAGACAACGCCCGCCAATGGCTGTCTTCAAAAGCAGACCTTGCGCATCGTGGTAGTCGATGCCCACGAAAGCGAAGCGGTCCGAATCTCGAAATCGGAAGGCGTATCGGCCCTCTACCTCGCAGAAGGGAGAGACATGGAAAACCTTCTGACATTGCAGAACATCATCCGGCTTGATGGGCGCCTTGCCAGGTGCCGTCAGCAGATAACGGTGGCGCTCCCCGAATGTGTTGCGAACGTCTGCGAGCAGTGCGACCAGATTGTGTGCTGCGTCGTAGCAGTACCAGAAACTGACCGGATTGAACACATAGCCAAAGACGCGTGGAAAGGTCTGTAGCCAGATCTCACCGTCTGCTGCGATACCCGCCTCGGCCAGCACGCTGCGCATCCACGGTCCGGGCCGACCCTCTCCATGGTCTTGGCTGCGCAGGCCGATCAGATGTGGCCGATCGACGCCGAACCACCATTGATCAAGCTGAGCGAGCTTGTCGACATTGAAGCGCAGGCAAAATACCGGATACACAAAGCGGTTGTGCACCGGGCGCAGCCGCTCATGCATGACCTGACCGACGATCAAGAATGCGTCGCGCATGTCAAAGCCTCGCCCAGTGAGGTAAGCAGCCGAAATCCTTGGCGACCCGCAGCGCCGATTTCAGCCCATCTTCATGAAAGCCATAACCCGTCCAGGCACCTGCAAACCAAGTGGACCTGAGACCCTGCAACGACGGCAGTTTGGCTTGGGCGGCAATGGCTGACCGATCCAGCAAGGGGTGGGCGTAGTGATAGCGGCCGTAAGTGAGTGCTGTTGCCGGCGGTGAGAATGGATTGAGCGTCACGATAACCGGCAGGTTGAAGGGCAGCGGTTGAAGCCGATTGATCAGATAACTGACGCAAACAGGGCGCTCACCCGCGGCGTCGATGCCCCCCATATAATTCCAGGCCGACCATACTTTCTTGCGCTTCGGGAGCAAGGCGATATCACTATGTAACCACGCTGTATTGTCCTGATATCGTACGGCGCTTAGTACATCATGCTCTTGCGCATCTGCGTCACGCAGCATGGCCAAACTATCGGGGGCGTGCCCGGCCAGGACGATTGCGTCATAGTGCTCTTCTCCGCCCTGATGCTGGATACGCACGCGCCCACCCTCACGCCAAACACCTGTCACGGCACAGCGCATTCGGATATCGGACAGCTGGCTGGCAATCCGGGATACATAATCTTTCGCACCGCCTCTTACCGTGCGCCATTGGGGACGATTGCTCACCTGTAGCAGACCGTGATTCCTGCAGAAATGCAGGAAGGTAGAGGCAGGAAAATTCAGGATGTCATCGGTTGGACTGGACCAAATGGCGGCGGCCATCGGCAGAAGGTATTCATCGGCAAAGGCACGTCCGTAGTTCTGACGTTTCAACAACTCGCCCAGCGTCTCTCCGCTTTGCTCGGTAGCTTGCAGGTTACCGGCGGCATCACCATTGAATCGCAGTATGTCTTTCAGCATGCGCCAAAAACGTGGCGATAGAAGATTGCCACGTTGCGCGAAGACGGTGTCTAGATTGCTACCTGCCCATTCGATGCGCCCCTGATCGACGGATACGCTGAATGTCATCTCGCTCTCGTGCGATGACACACCCAGTTCCTTGAATAGCGCGATGAGATTGGGGTAGGTACGATCGTTGAATACCAGGAAACCGGTGTCGACAGGGTGACTGACACCATCCAACGTCAGTTCAACACTGTTTGTGTGCCCACCCAGATAGTCGCCTTGCTCGAAGAGCGTCACTGCATACCGACGCGACAGCAGATAGGCCGTGGCCAGGCCAGAGATGCCGGAGCCGATAATGGCGATGCGACTACCTTGCGGTGGAGTCTGCGTGTCTTGCATGCAAGTATCCGAAATGTAAGCGTTTTGGCGGGTTGTGACTGACCCGCATGACCTTGTATGTGGTGTTATACTTTACACGCACGGCAATTACGCTACCACACAGTAAACAAAATTACCAATGAGTATTCTCGGCAAGCTCAGCTTTAAGGACCAGGCATTCAAACTGCGTGAGGACGCCATCCTCGACGCAACGACCCGTATTCTCGCGAGCAAAGGGTTTGATCTGATGACCATGGACGATGTCGCGGTGGAAGTAGGCATCTCCAAACCCAGCCTCTACAAGCACTTCAAGTCCAAGGAAGATCTCGTGACCGAGGCCATGATCCGTTTGCTCGATGGTGCTCAGGAGTATTGGGATGGCATGCCTAGGGAATTCAGTGCACTGCAACGCCTGAGGTCGCTGCTGGAGTGGGCAATGCGTGTGCGGCTCGAGGGCGGCTTGCCCTTTCTACCGTCTACAAGCCCACAGGTCCGTGACATGTTGACGCGCAGTCTGCGCTATGTCGCAAAGGTACTGAAGCTGAATGGGGCACTTAAGGATGCTGTTAAGCACGCGAAAAAGCACGGCGAATTACGAAGCGACTTACCAGACGATGTGATCCTGTTCACCTACTATGCTCGGACGTGCGACCCCGCCGTTGAATACTTGCGACTTTATGCCAAGATGAACGACGACGAGATCGTAGACCAGATGCTGGACGTGTACTTTGAAGGCGTGAGGGCCGCCTGAGCGATGTTTGTGTGGTCTTCTTGAAGCAAGGCACCTCCTCAACGGAATAAGGCGGACGATTGCCGTTTCCGGATGGTCACTTTCACGGCCACCTTGCTCAAGCCACAAAAGAGGTCATCAGCACCCACTACCTCAACAACCCACCCGACATTGGCGGTGCGGCGCTCAGAATAGCTCGCCCTGCACCATACCCCCCGCATGCCGCTGCTCATGCGCGATCAACCAGCGCTTGCGCGGCAGTCCACCGCCATAGCCCGTGAGCGTACCGTCTTTCCCAATCACACGATGACAGGGGACGATGATAGCGATGCGGTTCTGGCCATTGGCCGCCGCGACGGCGCGCACCGCTGCGGTCTGGCCTACCACTCCCGCCTGTACTTGGTACGATACCGTTTCACCATAGGGAATCGCCCGCAATGCGCGCCAGACGGCTAGTTGGAACGCCGTCCCCGCCTCATCGAGCGCTACCTCAAAGACCTGCCGCCGACCTTCGAAATACTCGGCCAGCTCACGCATTGCTTGCCGAGTATGCGTGTTTTCACCAGCGACAACCGTTGATTTCAGCTGATGCTGAATGTCGCTGATCTCATCCTCAAGCACAGGGCGGTCGACAAACTCCAGCAAACATAAACCACGATCAGTCGCGCAGGCACACATGGACCCAAGCGGCGTATCCAGCTTATGCATCACGATGGGGCTAGGCGATGTCATTTCATGGCTCGCACGGCAATTTGGCTGATCTGACATCCACGTTACCATCGAAAGCGCATTGGCCGTATCGAGTCGCCACTACTGACGACACTGCTGTTCAATTGCGTCGTCCGCTGCGATGAGCGGAGGAGGTGGCGGTAGCGCCTGCTTATTGTGTATGGCAGCCATCTTGGCCTGAAAATACTCCGAATGAGCGTGCATCAAGGTAATGAGGTCCTCATCGCTCATCTTGTCCATTTGTGCACGCTTGCATTGGCAATAGCGCTCCACACTTGCAACCGGATGCTTGATGTCGCTCGAAACAAGCGATCTGCAGCCTGTCGTCGCGATCGTTCGCATGCTTATCGCTGCACATCGCTCGCCCGCAGCACCAACTACCTTGGCTACGTCAGCCACCGACACCGGGGCGTCAAGCTCAACATCGCTCTTCTGCGTACGGATGCGGTCGAGTTCCCTCGGTAGGCAAACGCAGGAAAGATCCCGCTTCTGCTCATACAAGGGCATGTTCTCCGTTTCGTGCTTGGACTGGGCAATGTCATACACCACCTTCTGCATCGCGCAGTCTTGGTCTATCAACGCGCGTTTCTCATCGAAGGCTGCCCGCAGTGTTTGCGTTTCTGCACCATATGCCGAAGCAATCAGGCAATACGTCAGAAAAAATGGCAGCAGCAGGTATTTCATCATGGTATTCATTGGAATTCTCGCCGTTACGGCAGACTATAGTAGAAACGCTTGGGCTGTACGTATTTTTCACACAGATTTTCTTTAGGCTTCACGGCCTTGTCTGGTCATGGCCAGCGATTACTGTCGATTTTTCAACCAAATAGCGTACGCGCTCTTCCCAGGCATGATCATAGCCCCGAGCCAACAGGTGATCGAGCCCGTAAACCAGATAGACATGACGTAGCTGACCATCAGCCATTTCGTACGTATAGACTTCTATATTGGGATAGGTATAGGGTAATGGTGGGGATTCTGTATACCAGAAACAATTCTCGTACAAATCCAGCGACTGCACCTTGGGCGTGGGCATAATATAGCTAGGGTGCCCAATCTGCGCGTAGACCTCAGCGTGCGTCATCGCGTTTCGCCCCTCTTGTGGCGCGTGCAGCTTGGCCGTCAGTTTCTCATGCGCAAACGCATCTCTCGAAAACTCGCTCCCCGTATTGACCCAACCGCGCAATTGCTTCCTTTGCGCGTCATAGATCAAATATAGATGCCCCCGCACTCCTTCCCACGCATTCACCCAATAGGCCAAATGCCTCAGCGGCGTCCCAGGTGGTGATGATTTCATGACATCTTGAGGGGCGTAGTGATTTAAATAGGCGTAATACACCAACCCATTACCTACCACATCTAAATTATCAGATATCAAGTATTTCTTATTTCTTTCAACGACGACATCAACCTCTTTGGCGCTCATCCCCGCACTGAGTTCGCCGACGACCAAATCCCCGTAATTCTTGTATGGCTTATCACTCAATGGTGATGCGCAACCTACGAACAGAACCAAACAAGGGGCAATGAGCGAGACTGCAAGCGTTTGGCGAAAAATATTGATCATCGCCTCAATTGCAACGAACGGAACAACCCTTTGGCTCGATCGCAAGCACATCTCCTCACATGATTTCTTGTCCAATCAGGCCGCACCGCGATGATGCAACAGCCCACAGTCATCAATCTATCAATGATCGCACGCCGTGTTCATATCGCAAGATACGCCGGGATTGAAACCCTGCAAACAGATCGCGTCAACACCTGGGACGCTCAGCAAAGGTATCGGGTCGCGAGCGGCCGATCCGGTTTGTGTTCAGGTAGGGGGCGAACAGCCTATAAAAGCCCGGCGGCAGCCGGGCGATTCATAGGCTGCATAGGCGTGCTGGCGCACGCGCACTTACGAAGCCCGCTCGAAATCGGCAATCCAGTTCGTTTCCCAGTTGGCACCGCCATCCGTGGAAAAAGCCTGTTCCCAGTGTGCATGCTTGGGGTCGGGATGCGTCCAGGTATAACGTACGCGGATTGGCTTGCCGTTGAGGGTATCTTCCGCCTCCATGATGGCCTTGCCGTCTTTGAAGCCGCCAACCACGGGTACACCCAGATTGCCGGTCTTGGGGTCAAGGCCGCCATCGTGGTTGTTGATCCAGAAATCGCTCCAGAGGCCAGTTTGCGGGTTGTAGACCCGTAAGGACATACCCACGAAGCCGGGCTTCCATTTTTCGGCCTTGAAGGCGTCGTAGTTACTGACACCGACCGGCAAGGGGCCCGAAGTCAGGGTGCCGTCAACCGTGACCCAGGTCGAGTCATGCGAGAGCGGATGGGCCAGTTTGCGGCCCGTCATCGTCCAATCGCCAAAGAGAAAATCAAAATCATGCGACGCATCGCGAACCATGGCCTGTGGCTCAACCGCCACAGCCCCAGTCAGCGTCGCGCCTTGCAAAACAACCCACGTTAGACCGAATCTGATCAATCGCTTCATCACCTTGGCTCTCCTCGTCTGTGCATGATCATGATGGGGCGCAAGGCTACCGATACATGAGGCACAGTAGATGCACGCACCCAAGCCAAAGATATTAAGATTCACTTCGATACAGAGCGATGCGGAATCAACGGAAATCATCGGCAAATCGGATTAGATTCAAAGGCAGATCAGGGGAATGGCATTGGATTTTGAATTGGACAGCTTCGACCGGAAGATCCTGGCCCTGCTGCAGACCGATGCCCGTCTCAGCTACACCGAAATCGGGCGGCGCATCCACCTCTCCTCCCCCGCTGTTACCGAGCGGGTTCGACGCTTGCAGGATGCAGGCGTGATCGCAGGCTTTGGGGCGCGTCTCAATCTGCGCGGGCTGGGCTACAGTTTTGAAGCGCTAGTCAACATCACTGTCAAATCGCATGACGCGCTCGATCGCTGGGCTGAAGCGCACCCCGAAGTCATGGCTCTGCACGCCACAACGGGCCCACAATGTGCCTTGATGCGAATCGCCATCCGCTCGCCCGAGCATCTGAAATCCCTATTAGGCTCGCTGGCGGAGATCGGCACCACCTCTTCGTCGATGATCCTGTCGACCGAGTTCGAGGATAGGCTCCGGCTACCGGCTGATCAGATTCCTGAGCGGCTTTAGCGCGCTGTTTTGCGTCTTCCACAACCGTGTCGTATTGGCAGAAATCTTGGCCTGATTGTCATTGTCAGCACGGCAGGCATCGCCGACCCTGTGCGACCCTCACTCCACGAAGGCCCGCCATGAAGCCACCCCGTTGCAAACTGCTCGCGATGTTTTGCCTGACCCTGCTTTGCAGCATCGGTGCGCTTGCCGACATACCGGCCAAGCCGCCCCGCACCCAGGTCGCGATCCTGCTGTTCGATGGCGTCGACGTGATCGACTATGCGGGGCCCTTTGAGGTGTTCCTCAATGCCGAGATGGACATCTACACCGTCAGCGCCAACGGCGCCGCTATTACGACGGAAGGGGGGATGAAAGTGCAGCCCACCTATAGCTACGCCAACGCGCCCGATGCGGATGTCGTTTTGATCCCTGGCGGCAATGTGCGCAGCATCAAGAACGACGCCGCGACCCTCGCTTGGATCAAACAACACAATGCCCACCACGGCTACCTTATGTCGGTTTGCAACGGTGCGTTCACCCTAGCCAATACCGGGCTCCTGAGTGGGCTCAAAGCAACCACCACATCGGGCAATATCGACGCCTTACGTAAAGCGCACGCCGATATCGAAGTCCTGCGCGACGCGCGCGTCGTCGACAACGATCGCATCCTGACTACAGGAGGCCTATCGGCAGGCATTGATGGTGCCTTGCACATGGTTGAGCGCTTGCAGGGCAAGGGGCAGGCCCAGTTTATCGCGGAAATCCTCGAATACCATTGGCAGCCCGAGGGCAGCTTTCTGCCTGGTATCGATGCCTTCCACGTCATGCATCAATTGCTGGGCGAAGAAAATCTGACCGGCTACGGGCATATCGAAACATTGGTGAGCACCAGCGGCGACAAAAATGGCTGGCGCTATGTCTGGCGCGTACGATCTGCCCTTGGTCATGCCGAGCTCGCCAACCGCATCGACACCGCGCTCGCCGACGAGCGCAAGCAGATGGGCATGCAAGCGCCCTACGACGCGTCACCCAATCATCAATGGCGCTTTACCGATAGCGATCAGCAGGCCTGGAACGAACAGTTGGATGTGGCCGATGTTGCAGGTGAGTCTGACACGCACCTCGTCACCTTAAGCGTAACTCACTTGCCACAAGGCTAGCGCCATCCAAGATGCTCCGCGCAACAAGAGTCTGGGTATGCTCAATTGCGAACCCGGAACTGATCGATGGAGATCGCAATTTGCGACCTCCATCGCCCTCGCCCAAAAACGACCTTACGGCGCGGGTGGAACAGCGTCATCTACAACTTCACGTGTTAACTAAAACAGCTGCCATGCCTTTGCATGGCGTTGGCCCTTCGACGGCCATTCATACTAGGTGTGCACGTCCGTCATCTACTCAGCTTCGCAGCGCTATTTTGCCGGGACTGCTGGTGCCTCACTCGCCTGCTTTCCAGATTGAGCTGCACCGTCATTTTTAGCCGGTGCGTCGGCACCGGTTTGAGCGGCATCTTTACCATCCTTTTTTTTCTTGGCTGCTTTCGCGGCAGGCGTCGTGAAGCTTGCGTCCTTTGAAGCCACATCATTGCCCTTGTCGAATTTCGCTGTGATCAGGGCGGTATATTTCGTCTGCGCAGTGAGCTTACCCACCGTCAGGGTGGTCTTATTGTCAGCCACGGTAGAGATCGTACCGGTTATCGTACCCGCCGTAGCTGTGGTGCCCTGCTTCACATCGGAAAATGCCAGCGTCACCTTGCTTTTGCCATCAGGGGTCAGATCCAGGCTATAGGATTTCAAAGTGGCACCGGTTGCGCTTGGCGTTGCAAACGTGAGGACAACGGATGTGCTGGTTGGCTTGGCATCAAGCTCGAAGGGGGCCGGGGCCTTACTGTCGGTAATCTCGACCGTTGTTTTCAGTTCCCGTTTCCGATCAGCGAAGACGACTTCCAAGGAACCCGTGGCATCGGAAGGGATCGACATCGTGAAGCGCGTTGCCCCGACAATGTTTTCTGAGGTGATCGACGGCCCCGATTTGCCCACATTGGAGACGGCCGTCGCGGTCGGGTAACCATCACCGCCACTCACCACCCACACCACCTTGTCGCCTGCTGCGGCAGACAAACTGGCACTCGGCGTCAGGGTCAGCGGCTTTTCAATATCGCTACAAGACTGGATCTGTAGATTTTTCTGGTAAGTATTACTTGCCTGGGCCAGCACAGGTCGTACATCGAAATTCATGATCAGGTAGAGCTTGTCCACCAATTGGCGCAGGGTCTGGCGGACGTTTTCTATACACTGCTGACAACCCGCGCGCACAGCGGGTTTGATTTGATGCTTTTTGTTAATCGTATTGATTGTCGCTTTGTCCTTTGCATTCGCTTGGGTAGTCGCTTGTAACTGATGCTGGCCCTCTATTAGGCTGAGAAACGCCTTACCATTGGCAATCAGCGCATTCGCCTGTTGGCTAGTTGCTTGCGCTTGCGGATTACCTGGGTCACTCGGCGCCGTGGCTTTGTCGCCATCAGGAGTCGAAGTCGCGCCAGGGCTTGTATTGTTCGTACCAGCTGGTTCAGGGTTGGTGGTCACCGGAAGCCCTTGAAGACTATCCAGCACCACCGCTGGGTCTTTGCCGAGCACGCTTTTGAGTGTGGTCAGATCAGGCGCTTGGATTTGGTCGTTTACCTGCTGGATCACCAAATCCACAGAGGCATGGATGAGCTCGCCTGAGTGCTCGACACTCCGCAAATACACGATACCAAGCTGATGGAGCTTGGCTGCCTTGTCGACCGCCGAATAGGCCGCCTTGAGTTCACCATTGATATCCTTTCGCTCCTGCTCATTCATTGCGTACGCAGAATCCCCCTCCGCACTGCGTGCAAGGTAATAGCGCAGCTTGCCAATCTGATTTTCGATATCGAACTTGGTCAGGCGAAGGGCTTCAACATCATTAGCGAATTCCCCATACTCCCGTTGCCGCATCAGCAGCCCTTCGGCATGCAGCATGGTACAAGCCAACCCCCTGATGCCGGCGTTATAGGCCGATATTGCATCTTTGTTGTATAGCCATTTGCCCGAGGTATAGGCCAGGCCACCGTACGCGAGATCACTCGAAACGGACCTCGGGTACGGAGAAGTGCTGGAATTGCGTGATAGCCCCAGATAGAGGGCATGCATGCCAGCCCCCAGCGTTGCCAAGCCCGTCAGCCCGTTCAGGGTGTAGGCGTTGTTCATCCCCTTGTTATAGAGCGCAATCTGATCATTGAGCGCAGCCACTGCGTCCTCTGCCCCGCCTGCATATAGGTTGTCGCTCTTGTGGGCAGTCAAGGCTTCTCGATTCTTGCTGTACACGGGCGTGGAGAGACCCACGGTCTGATTGGCGGCGCAGCTTGCCTTGCATTCAGCGGACGTAGACTTGGCGCCTTTAGTCCAATCTGAGCACGTCTGGGAAGTGCCCGACGGGGGCGATTTGGTATCGCACGTATGCGGACTCTGTTCATTTTTATCCGCCGCAGTGGTGCCAAACGTCACTTGCTTATCGGTACGAAGATAAGGCTGCAAGACAGTACAGGCCGGGAGGACTAAAACACCAAGCCCTAGCCCTATCCAATGATGCTTTCTCATCACGGGCAAATGATCATTTTTACTCTGAAAACTCGGAAATACGCGGCCCATCCCCTTGTGCGATGTGTTCATTACATCCCCTTTATCATATGAAATATGTCATCACTACCTGGCAGCAATGCGCGCAGCATCAGCCTGCAGGCTAATTTCGGCTGCAATTGCAAGAAGGGATGAGAGGAACACCGACCACGTACAACGGTCGGGTGTAACCAGAACCTCGGCCCGGTATTGCTCCGGGCCATCCTCCTTACAAGCGCCTTATCGGTTTTGTGTCTTTAGCGATAGCAGTGGCCAGCAAATATTTCAAGGAAGTGACGCCCTTACTGCATCGATACGTCACCGGTACCGAGCGGCCTCTTCCTGTCTATGCTGTAAGCAGCCTGTACGAATCGGCTTCAGGCTCTTGAGCTAGTTGAAAGTCGGACGGGATAGCCCCATGGGTAAAATCAGAGCCGGGTATCTCGCAGCCAGTCTGATGCTCTGCACTGCGATACAGTGCGGCGCGGCCGACGCCAAGACCGTCGGTGTCGGTGTCGGTGTCGAGGACTATCGCCACTTCCTGCCCTATTCAGCCTTTCACGATGGTATGTACGGGGGGCTTGGGAAAGACATGCTCGATGCCTTCGCCAAGGACCGCGGCTACACCTTTAACGACGTCGTCTACGCGCTCATGGTTACGATATCGAACTGATTTCCACATCTGCCCTCAGCTATCATCCGTGGCACAGTTGATTCCATCGCATCCATGATGCACGAGGGTAGGATGAGTAGATTGGTACGCGTAGTCGGCTTCTTTGCCGTAATTGCCTGGACAGGTACGATCTTGGCGGCGGGTACAGCCCGTGCAGAAAATACTGAGCGAGACGTCACCGAAAAATGGCGCGCTTCACCTGCCGTCACGGTCGAGCGTCGCGAAATGGCCTTCAGCAATGGTCCCGTTCAACTCAGCGGCACGCTGTATGCACCCAAAATCGACGGGCGCGTGCCGGCCATCGTGGTCTTTCACGCCGCGTCTTGCCCCACGCGCGATCTGCCGCTCTACCGACACCTTAGCCAAATGCTGCCGCCGCTCGGCATTGCCGTGTTCGTCTACGACCGGCGCGGCAGCGGAAAGTCGACCGGGGTACTGGCTGAAAGCGACTACGATGCCCTGGCCGACGACGGCATTGCGGCGCAAAAGATGCTCGCGCAAGACCCGCATATCGATGCCAAGCGCATCGGCTTTTGGGGCTTGAGCCAAGGCGGGTGGTTGTCGCTGCTGGCTGCCACACGCAGCCCCGATGCAGCCTTCGCCATCTCCATTTCGGCCCCGATGACCACGCCCGACGTACAGATGAATTTTGCGGTCGCCAATATCCTGCGTATCAAGGGCTATTCCGAGACTGACGTCAGCGAGGCAATTGCCGCCCGTACCGCGGTGGACAATTTCGAGCGCGGCCAACTTGACCGCCCAACGACACAAGCGCGGCTCGACGCCGTCGTCGGTAAGCCCTGGTTTGATCTGACTTACCTCGACAAGACCTTCCGCGACCCCAATGTATCGCGCTGGGCCAAGGAGATCCGCCACGACCCGGTCAAGACGCTGGATGCCGTCAAGATTCCAGCCCTCGTCATCTATGGCTCGAACGACCCTTGGGTACCCGCGCAGCGCTCTGTCGATATCTTGCGCGCCAGTGCCAAGCAGCACCCCAGCATCACCACTGCAATCATCGCAGGTGCCGACCACGACATGATGCTGTCGGCGTCACCTGCTGCCCAGGTCGACCCGGCCGGCCTGAATGCACAAGCACCGGAATCGGCCGAGTATTTTGGCTTGCTGGCCTCGTGGCTCACCGCGCAAGGTTTGACGCGTAAGCAATAAAGGCATGATGGCGACGTCGCAACAAATCGCAACGATTGCGTTCACCTAAAAAGCAAGCGCTTGATATTGTAATTTGAATCGTGCTTACTTAGGCGACTTGTGCCGACCCCATCGGGTCGACGCCAAACGACCGCGAGACCCTACCGATGATTACGCGCACGCTGTTTGAAGAAGAGCATGAGGCCTTCCGCGACACGATTCGACGCTTTATGACAAGCGAGGTCATGCCCTTTCACGCCCAATGGGAGGAACAAGGCTATGTCGACCGCGCTGTGTGGCAAAAAGCGGCCGAAGCAGGCTATCACTGCGCCAGCATGCCTGAGCAGTATGGCGGTGCGGGCGCCGATAAGCGTTACAGCGCAGTACTGATCGAAGAAATCTACCGGGCCGGCGCCACGGGGCTCGGCTTTGGTCTTCACTCAGAGATCGTGGCGCCGTATATCCTCCATTACGGCAGCGATTACCTGAAAGCACACTATCTGCCGAAGCTCGCATCGGCCGAGATGATCGGTGCCATTGCCATGACCGAACCAGGTGCGGGGTCTGATCTGCAAGGCCTGCGGACCTCGGCCGTGCGCGAAGGCGACCACTATGTGTTGAACGGCGCCAAGACCTTCATCACCAACGGCTGGCACGCTGATATGGTGATCGTGGTGGCACGCACCACGCCTGAGGGCGGCAGCAAGGGCACCAGCCTTTTTGTGGTCGACACTACGATGGCCGGCTTCAACAAAGGACAGCGGCTCAAGAAAGTCGGCATGAAGGCACAGGATACCGCCGAGCTGTTTTTCGACAATGTGCATGTACCCGCCACCAATCTACTGGGCGAGGAAAATCGCGGCTTTGCCTACCTGATGCAAGAGCTCCCATGGGAGCGGCTGCAGATCGCCATCGGCGCCATCGCGTCGGCCGAAGCCGCATTGGAATGGACGCTGGCCTATACGCGCGAGCGCCGCGCCTTTGGCAAGGCGATTGTCGATTTCCAGGTTAGCCGCCATGCACTGGCCGAGATGAAGACCGAGGTACAGATCGGCCGCGTCTTCGTCGACCGCTGCCTTGAGCTGCAGCTCGCCGATCAACTCGATGCCCCCACCGCATCGATGGCGAAATACTGGGCGACCGATTTGCAGTTCAAAGTGCTCGATCGCTGTGTACAGCTGCACGGCGGCTACGGTTATATGTGGGAGTACCCCATCGCCCGTGCCTGGGCCGATGCGCGCGTACAGCAGATCTACGGTGGCACCAACGAGATCATGAAGGAATTGATCGCCCGCACGCTGTAAGACCTATTCTGAATACCCGCCCTCCCCGCTAACGAGGTGGGTTCGCTTGCCCAAGGCAGACACGCCGGGCTGGAGAAAATCGTGACTGAAGCTTATCTATTCGACGCCGTGCGCACGCCACGCGGCAAGGGCAAGAAGGACGGCAGCCTGCATGGCGTGACGCCTGTTCGACTCGCCGAAACCGCCTTGCGCGCACTGCGCGATCGTAACCAGCTTGATACCGCCCTAGTGGACGACGTCGTGCTGGGCTGCGTCGAGCCAGTCGGCGAACAAGGTGCCTGCATCGGGCGCATCGCTGTATTGGCGGCCGACTATGCCGAGACGGTCGCCGGAGTACAGATCAATCGCTTCTGCGCATCGGGTCTGGAAGCTTGCAATATGGCTGCCGCCCAGGTGATGGCCGGGCAGTCCGACTTTGCCATCGGCGGCGGCGTGGAAAGCATGTCGCGGGTGCCGATGGGCTCCAGCGGTGGCGCCTGGCCGGTCGACCCGCATGTCGCGATTCCACAATACTTTGTGCCGCAAGGCATCTCGGCCGACACCATTGCCACCTTATGGGGCTATAGCCGCACTGATGTCGATGCCTATGCGGTGGAAAGCCATCGTCGCGCGCATGCGGCCGCCACGGCCGGCTGGTTCAAGCCCTCTGTCGTGCCGGTACGCGACATCAATGGCCTGAGCATTCTTGATCGCGACGAGACCATCCGCCCGCAGACCACGCTCGATACGCTAGCGCAGCTGAAGCCTTCCTTCGCAGACCTCGGCCAGCAATACGGCTTCGACGCGGTCATCCGCCAGCGCTACCCTCAGCTGGAACGCATCAATCATGTGCACCATGCCGGCAATAGCTCGGGCATCGTCGACGGCGCCGCCGCCGTCTTGTTCGGCAGCCTGGAAGCCGGTCGCCGTGCGGGGCTCAAGCCGCGCGCGCGCATCCGGTCATTTGCCAGCATCGGTTCCGAGCCCAGCATCATGCTCACCGGCCCGAGCTACGCGGCCGAAAAAGCGCTGAAGCGCGCGGGTATGGTGGCGAGTGACATCGACCTCTTCGAGCTCAACGAAGCCTTTGCCTCGGTCGTGCTGCGTTTTATGGAGGTGCTGTCGATCCCGCATGACAAAATCAATGTGAACGGTGGCGCCATTGCGCTGGGTCACCCGCTGGGCGCCACTGGCGCCATGATCCTCGGCACCCTGTTGGATGAGCTGGAGCGGCGCGGGGTCAGCAACGGCCTCGCCACCTTGTGCGTGGGTGCCGGCATGGGTACCGCCACCATCATCGAGCGGATTTGAGAGGACGCATCATGATCGACTACACGCTCGACCAAGACGGCATTGCCACGCTGAGCTGGAACATGCCCGGCCGCAGCCAGAACGTGATCAACGGTGAAAGCTGCGAAGCCTTCTTCGCCGCCATTGACCGTGCGATTTCCGAACCCACGCTCAAGGGCATCCTGGTCACCTCGGCCAAGCCGGACTTTATCGCCGGCGGCGATCTGGAATGGCTGCAGGCCAGCGACGATGCGCGAGTACTGTTCGACCGCACCTGCCAACTGCACCGGGCGCTGCGCAAGCTCGAAACCTGCGGCAAGCCGGTGGCCATGGCGCTGCCCGGCACTACCCTGGGCGGTGGTCTGGAGATTGCGCTAGCGGGCCATTACCGCGTCGCGGCCGACAACCCGAAAGCCCGCTTTGGCCTACCCGAAGTCACGCTGGGCCTGTTACCCGGAGGTGGTGGCACGCAACGCCTGCCGCGCCTAATCGGCATCCAGGCCGCGCTGCCCCTCTTGCTGGAAGGCAAGCGCCTGACTGCATCCGATGCGCTCAAGGCCGGCCTGCTGCATGCCGTGGTACCGGCTGGCGAGGAAGTCGCCACAGCCCGCGCGTGGCTACTGGGTGAAGGCCAAAGCCACGCGCAACAGCCTTGGGATGCGAAAGGCTTCAAGATCCCCGGTGGCGCGGTGAACAGCCCTGCCGTACAACAGGTACTGACCGCCGCCAATGCGCTACTGCGGCAAAAGACCTATGGCAACTACCCCGCTGCCGCGAGCATCCTCTCATGCGTGTATGAGGGCCTGATCACCGATCTCGAGACCGGTCTGCGAACCGAAGCACGCTACTTCACCTACGCCGTGCGCTCGCCCGAGGCCCGCGCGATGATCCGCACCTTGTTCTTCGCCATGAACGAGGCCAACAAGCTCGCCGCACGGCCCGAGGGCTTTGACACCCGCCGCTATGCCAAGATCGGCGTGCTCGGTGCCGGGATGATGGGGGCGGGTATCGCTTATGTCGCAGCGAAAGCTGGCCTGCATGTTGTGCTGATCGATACCTCGCAGGCAGCAGCCGAGCATGGCAAGGACTACGCGCGCAAGCTGGTCGACAAACAGCTACAACGCGGGCAGATCACGAGCGACAAGGCCGAAGCCCTTCTGGCGCGGATCGAACCCACTCTCGACTACGCACGCCTTGACGGCGCCGATATGGTGATCGAAGCCGTATTCGAAAACCGGGCGATCAAGGCCGATGTAACACGCAAGAGCGAGGCCGTGCTGGCACCGGGCGCCATCTTTGCATCCAACACTTCGACCTTGCCCATCACCGGTCTGGCAGAGGCCAGCAGCCGGCCGGCGCAGTTCATTGGCCTGCATTTCTTCTCACCTGTCGACAGGATGCCCCTGGTGGAAGTGATTGTGGGCAAACAAACCAGCCCACAGACGGTGGCCGAATCGCTCGACTTGGTAAAGGCACTCGGCATGACGCCCATCTTGGTCAACGATGCGCGCGCCTTCTATACCAGCCGGGTGTTCTCCACCTATGTGCTCGAAGGCATGGCCATGCTAGCCGAGGGCATCGCCCCCGCCTTGATCGAGAACGCCAGTCTGATGGCGGGCATGCCGGTTGGGCCGCTGGCCTTGACCGACGAAGTATCGAGCGAGCTGATCGACAAGATCAACCGCCAGACCCGTGCTGACCTCGGCGATGCCTATGTGGCGCGTCCAGGCGAAACAGTGGCAGCGCGTATGGTCGGTCTGGGTCGCCTTGGTCGCAAAGCGGGGCAAGGCTTCTACGACTACCCGGCGGAGGGCCATAAGCACCTCTGGTTGGGGCTAGCGGACGAGTTCCCACTCGCGGCCCAGCAACCACCGGTCGCAACGCTGATCGAACGGCTGATCACCGTACAGGCCGTCGAAGCCGCGCGCTGCCTGGACGAAGGCGTACTGTCCAATTCGCGCGATGCGGATGTCGGCGCGATCCTGGGTTGGGGCTTCCCCGCCTTCAGAGGTGGCCCAATCTCACATATCCATCAGATCGGCATTCCGGCTTTCCTGGCCGCTTGCGAGCGCTTGGCCGCCGAGTATGGTGGGCGGTTCACGGCCCCTGCCCTGCTGCATACGATGGCCGCAGCAGGCACGGCGTTCTATACGCGCTGAGACGGCAATGGGCCCGCTGACAGGCATTCGTGTCATCGAAATCGCCGGCCTCGGCCCCGCGCCGTTTTGCGGCATGCTGCTGGCCGATATGGGCGCCGAGGTGATCCTGGTCGAGCGGGCCTGCAGCAAACCCGGCGACCCGCTTGACCTTGGGCAGCACGCCATCTTCAACCGCGGCAAGCGCTCGCTGGCGCTTGACCTGAAACAGCCTGCGGCGGCCGAGGCGGTGCTGAAACTGATCGACCGCGCCGATGCGCTGATCGAAGGCATGCGCCCCGGCGCAATGGAGCGGCTGGGCCTGGGCCCTGACGTCGCGCTCGCACGCAACCCGAAGCTGGTGTACGGCCGTATGACGGGCTGGGGGCAAACCGGCCCGCTGGCGCAGTCGGCTGGCCACGATATCAACTATATCGCGCTCTCGGGTGCACTCTGGTACGCCGGCCAACCCGGCACGGCACCCGTTGCGCCGCCCACCCTGGTGGGCGATTTGGGTGGGGGTGCGCTGTACCTGGCGATGGGCCTGCTCGCAGGCATCCTGCATGCGCGCAGCGGCGGGCCAGGCCAGGTGATTGACGCAGCCGTGGTGGATGGTAGCGCCAATATGATGAATCTGATGCTCTCGCTCTATGCGGCCGGGCAGCAGCCCATCGAGCGGGGTAAAGGCCTGTTGGATGGGCCGCATTGGTATGGCAGCTATCGCTGCAGCTGCGGCGGCTTTGTCACCGTTGGCGCGATGGAACCGCAGTTTTACACGCAACTGCTTGAGAAGTTACAGCTGACCGACGACGCCGACTTCCGCCGTCAGTACGACCCCGGCATGTGGCCTCAACTCCGGGCGCGGCTTGAGGCGTTGTTCCTGAGCCAGCCGCGCACGCACTGGCAATCGGTGCTGGAAGGCCTCGACACCTGCTTCGCGCCGGTGCTCGACCCGCAGGCCGCCCGGCATCACCCGCACCTGGCCGCGCGTGCGGTCTACGCGGAAACGAATGGTGTACTGCAAGCGGCGCCTGCACCGCGCTTCTCCACCTTTCCCACTGTCCAGCCAGGGGCCATCCCAACGCGGGGCGCAGATGGCGCCCAAGTCTTGCGCGAAGCAGGGCTGACCGAGACTGAGCTCCGGCAGATCCTGCCCCACGCAGGCTGAGTACACTTATTTCTTGAGCAACTGATCGCAGTGCTCGCCAATCGACTCCGCTGCCATCGGGCTGGTTTCGCCCTTGGTCGCTCGCATGCAGGTGGCAAAGAGTTCCTCCCGCGTCTTGGGTCGCTCGGCGAGGCTGCGCAGCCGCAGGTTCTCTTCAGTTAGCGCTGCGTTCTGCTTGATCAGACTGTCGATCCGCTCCTTGTCCGACATCTGCTCTGAGGATGCGGTGCTCCCCTGCGCAGCGCAGCGGCCCGATGCAATGCCCACTGCCATCAAGAGAATGATCATGGTGTTTTTCATGGTGCGGCCCTTTTCATCGTGTTAAACAAATACGGGATACCGCGCCGGCTCAGACATTCACCGCCTGCGGGCGTGGTGTACGCCAGGGCTCACCCGGCTTCTGGATGTAGTGTGCATACACATAGCGCCAAGGCACGACGCAAGGAATCAATACGGCCACGGAACAGGCGATTACATTGGCCAACATCGCGCCGTCCATCTGGCCGCGCTGCCAGGCCGGCAGCGCGAAGCAGCTGAGCCAGATCACTTTCCAGACCAGTTCCCAGAACAGCACCGGCAACATCTGCAAGGGGTAGCGCAGACCGATGATCGACAGCAGCCAGAAGGCGATCAGCATGCAGGTCTCCACGCCTTCCATCATTTCCCACGGCCGGCTGTGATGCAGGATGCCGGGCCACATCGCAAGACAAAAGCCGACGACCACGAAGAGATACATCGCCCGCAAAAGATTGAGACGCCATACAGAGACCGGTTTCATGCGCTTGCTCCTCTCGTTCAGGATGACTGATCTGCGGTGCCAAAATTGACCGGCACGACCGCCGCTTGACTGCTTTTCATGTGTAAACATTATCTGACACATGAAAATAGATCAAGCAGACGCGACAAAAAGCGTCGCGAACGAGACACAGTCGATGAGATGAACAAGCGGGATCGTACGTAAGCACTACCGCACGCCGGACAGGCGTGCGGCAAGGGGAGAAAATCAAAGATCGAGTTGCAAAGCCGCGTGAGCGCCGCTCTGCGGCTCTGCGGGAACGGCGCAGCAAATGAGGGCTTCGTCGGCCGGCACCCTGAACCCGGGCGGCGAGGCATAGGCCACAGCCCCTTGCAGAATGCGCGTACGGCAGGTGCCGCAGGTGCCTTCCCGGCAGCTGTATTCCGGTGCGAGACCGCGCGCCTCGGCCAACTGCAGCAAACTACCGTCACCCGGTACCCAGCGCGCTTCCTTGCCCGATTGCATGAACATCACCGGTACGGGCTTGCTGGCAGGCCTGGTCGAATGTTCGACCTTCGTCTCCGCCTGGCCACTACGGCGCAACGACGCCGGGCCGAACGATTCTGCATGGATACGCTCATCCGCCACGTTCAAGCTGCGCAGGCCGTCATACAGATCTTGCATGAATCCGGCCGGCCCACAGAGGTAGAAGTCGTAATCGTCGAACGGCAATGTCACCTTGAGCAAGTCGAGGTCGATCCGGCCACCTATATCGAAGTCGCGATCCTTGACGGCCCCCTCGGTCTGGCTGAGTACCCGCGTCACGTCGACCATGCCTTGGGCTGCACGCGCGATGGTGTCGATTTCTTCGTCGAACGCCCGCTCCGCTTTCGAGCGTGCCGAATAGAACAGCCGAGTGCTACGAATGCGGCGCTTGCGCAGCCCTTCGTAAACCACGTGCCGCAGCATCGCCAGCATCGGTGTGATACCGATGCCTGCCGCGAGCAATACAGCGGGGCGAGTCTCTGCGGCGTCAATCGTAAAGTTGCCGGCCGGTTTGCGCGTATCGATCAGGTCGCCGACTCGCACCTGTTCATGTAGATAGGACGAGACACGCCCTTCTCGCTTCACGCTGATACGGTAGACGCCGTCCGACGGTGCAACAGAGAGTGTATAGGTGCGAATCAGGGGTGCTGATTCGCCCGGCAGATGCACACGGATCGGCAAGTGCTGGCCCGCCAAATGCCCGGCAATGCCCGCGCCATCGGTTGGCTCCAGTACATAAGACCGCACGGTGGCACTCTCTACCACCACGCTGGCCACACGGAAAGGGCGCCATGCATTTGCCAACGCGGCCGCGCGCAGCCGGCTCTCTGCCTCTTCCCAACTCCCGGTCATCAACGAATTGGGTGACCAACCGCCTTGCTTGAAATCCCATCGCATAGGCAGCGCAGCAGGCCGCAACACGATGCGCCGTGGCTTGAAGCGCCAGATGCGCTCCGCGCCCTGGAACGCGGCGATTTCGGGGGAATCGAGAATGACCTCGGCCTCTCCCGTCAGTTGCAGTAAATCACCCGTCTCAAAATCGGCAAACACAAGGCCGCCTTGACCATTGACCATGAAGTTGCCGAGCGTGTTGAAAAACAGGTTGCCGGCAAAGTCGGGAATCGTCAGCACACCCGCCCCATCGACATGCACAAAGCCGCGCCTACCGCCGCGATGCGACACATCGACCTGCCGCTGACCGCTGTCCAACATGACATAAGACGCAACGAAGAAGGTATCCGCCTCGGCGATGATTTGCCGCGCGCGCACATCCAACGATGTGGACTCAATGACAGGCTGATTGGTTGGCGTTGCTGGGTCGCGCGTAAAAGTGAAGTCGCGCAGCTGTATGTATTGGTTACAGTTGCCATAGCTCTGCTCGACGCCAATCGAAAACCCGGCCGTATTTTCACGGCGCACCACACCATTCAATCGGTTGCGCCGCCGCGTGCTGAGCTGGATACCCAGCAGTGCAATACCGTCCCCATCTTCCATACCGCGCTCGGCCGGGTCGGCAAAGTCGCGCGCCACCGCCACGTCAAGCGCATGCGGTGTGGGCGCTTGCATGAAACCCGGCTCACCGCTGCGCAGGGTGGCCCAGACGTCGCCATTCGGTTCGACGGCACCCAGCACCACCAAGGGCAGCAAAGGGTAGAAATCGCGATGCTGGTCGATCAGGTGTTGTCGGATCACCCGATTGCCGTGCCGCGCCATCTGGTCGGCCACACCGACGTGCTGCTGGAGCGAGACTTCACCCGCGTGCCAAGGCGAGGCTGCTTGGGTTTCCTGTGTCGTAGTCATCTTTCCTCCGAAATCGAACAAGCAGCCCCTAACACGACCTATCAAGCCACGGCACACAGGCCGATCGGTGTCTTCACAAAGGGCGCAAACCCGGGCAACGCTTCCATACGTGCCAGCCAAGCGTTGACAGCCGGGAACGGCACGAGATCGACGTTCCCCTCCGGCGCACGGGCGATGTAACTATAAAGCGCCACGTCCGCAATCGTCGGCCGGCCGGCAACGAGCCAATCGCGCTCCGACAATTCCGCTTCGAGGATATTCAATAAGGCATGCGCCCGCGCAATGACTTCCTCTGGACGATACGGTGCCCCCACCAAATTGATCAGCCGCGCTGCGCACGGACCATACATCAGCTGCCCTGACGCGACTGACAGCCAGCGTTGCACCTGCGTCGCTTCGACCAGCGAATCGGGCATCCAATCAGTGCGCTGATACTTGCGGGCAACGTAGACCAGGATCGCAGTCGAATCCGCCACGATCACACCGTCGTCATCCAACACCGGCACTTGTCCGAAGCGGTTCATCGCCAGGAAGTCAGCCGTCTTGTGTTCCTGCTTCGAGAGATCGACGTGGATCAGCTCATGCTCGACACCCAGCAATGACAGAAAGAGATGCGCGCGATGCGCGTGTCCGGACTGCGGTACGTAATAAAGCTTCACGAGGTGTGCTCCAGTTGGGTTCAATATATACGGCGATGCGGCTCGGGCCGCCCTGTCATGTAACCCCTGATATAGAAATTAAAGGTTACGCACGTATAGTAACCGTCATAAATTTAATATTCAAGTTACATCATTGGATCAAATCTGCTCATACAGGCATAAAAATTGAAAATTGTCTGACAAACACACTGATCGGTAACCTTACAAACAATAAATTTGAAGTTACAATAGATTGCACTAACACCTACGCCCCTTACGACCATGCCATCCGAATCCGCTGTCGCTGCTCGCGAACCCATCCTCCTCGCCGACCATATCGCCCTCGACCTCTTGAATACACAAGCGATGGTCGACGGCGCACTGTTCGATTTCTGGCAAACCGACACCGATGTCGTGAGCTGGCTCATCCGCACAGGCATACTGGGCACACAGCCTGACTGCATGCCGATCAGCGGCGTGCTGCTCGCCACAGCGCGCGAGCTACGATCTATCGCGCGCGAACTGATTACGGCACGCAAGGCGGGTAAAGCAGGCGATGCCGGTAAGCTCAATACCTTCCTGCGCGAAGCAGCCAGCTACCCGCAGTTGATTTGGCAAAGCGAAGGCGCACCGCTCATCATTCGTGCCTATACGGCCCAGTCCGCCATGCAGTTACTCGCCCCGTTGGCCGAAGCCGTGGCGCAATTGCTGGTAGAGGGTGATTTCAATCTGGTACGCAGCTGCGAACACCCGAATTGCGTCTTATGGTTCTACGACCGCACCAAGGCGCACAAACGGCGCTGGTGCAGCATGGCGCGCTGCGGCAACCGGGCCAAGGTGGCCGAGTTCAGAAAACGGCAGCAGGCCTGAGCCCAACGAGGTACACGGTCAACCTATCTACAGCCGCAATATATGCGCGATTTTTACGCTGGGTTTGATAAGCTCGCGGGCAGAATCGTTTCACTCCGAGAGATGAATGTCGCGCTCCCTGATGACTCGCCTGCGGTCGCTCTTCGGACGCCCGCCGCTCCCCGCTGAGCCGCGCCCGCGATCACAGCGAGACCGTGCCGTAGTCTTCCATGTCACGCTCGCGGCCACCGCCATCGCCCCGCTGCGCCAGACGCTGGTGCGCGCCTGCGGCAACCTGCCCTGGACCATCCGGCAGACGGCGATTCGCGGTTCCGATCGTATCCGCCTTACGCTGCAGCTGCCCAAGTCCACCGTGCACACCGCCCTACAGGCTATTGCCCGCCTAGCGCCCAGCGCTGAGATCAGCGGCTTGCTGGAAATGCCAGATGCGCCGAGTTCAGGTTGGCTGGAGTTGACGCAGGCAGAATCCATAACGCGCCATGCCGACGCTGAGCACGCTGAAGACAGCCCCGATGAAGCCCAGATCGGCGACTTGCTGCCGCCCGATCACATCCAGCTGGGCCTCGTTGCCGAGACACCTCTGGCGCTGTTTGAGCAGATTGGCCAATTCTTCGCCGAACGGCATGGGCTGGATGCGGCCGAGATCACGGGCGACTTGGCCGCGCGCGAGGCCCTAGGTTCGACCGGAATCGGCCAGGGTTTTGCGGTGCCGCATGGTCATTTGAAAGGCCTATCGCACGCGATGGCGGTCTATGTTCGCCTGACGGTACCCATCCCCTTCGATGCACCGGATGGGCGCCCAGTCAGCGATGCGGTCGTGTTGTTGGTCCCCGACTGGGCCGACTCACTTCACTTGCGCTTGCTCGCAGCAGTGGCCGAGAGGCTGGGCGACCATGCATTTCGCGAGCAACTGCTGCGCTGCTCGGTACCCGACACGGTCAGCGCACACTTCCGGCAATTTGTGGCAAACGGGGAAAGGCCGCTAGAAACAGCCTGACCCCGCCGCTTACGCGATTCCGCCGCAGCAACTAGTCGTTCACCCGACCCGCTGCCTGCACGTACTGAAGCAAGGTGAAGTCAATACCGGTATTGACCAACAGGACCGGCTCCGCCTCCATCGCCTGGCGCAGCTTCTGGCGCGTCGCTGGGTCTGTGCCGGCAAATCGGTTGGTCAATGCTTGCCAACGTGCGGCCATCGCACGTACGTCAGGGTGTTCTGGTGGCGTACCGCCCTGCATCAGCGCCCGTGCCTCGGCGATCAATGGCACCCACTCATCGGGGGCCTTGCCATAGTGCGCGCGCATACGCACCATTTCATCTTCGTTGAGGTAGCGCGCGTAAATCTCGAGCTTGGTCACAGCGAGCGACTCGGCCACATAAGCCATCATCGCCGGGTCAATGCCCGACTGCACGTGCAGGCTTTCTTCCTGTAGTTTCATCTTCGCCGTCTTGATGAGCAGATTCGCACTGCCCTGGGTGAACTGCTGCACCAGGTCTGACCAGCGGGCCGCTGCTGCGCGGACGACCGGATCGGCAGGCGGCACGCCATCCGACATCAATTGCCGAACCTCCGCCACCAGTGCGGGCCAAGCGGCCTGCACTTGGGCGACGTTAGGATCATTTCGCCGGCTCGCAAGCTCGGCTTGTTCTTCCGCAGTGAAATATTTGTCGTACACAGTCATCATCTCCAGAGTATTCAACCAATCCGCAAACTCCGGCTCTGCCTGCTGCCGCAACGTTGCCTGCAGGCGCTCAAGCCGATTGCGCAATAGGACAGCCTCCGCAATCTGGTCGTCGAGCACATGCAGTTGACGTTGAATCAGCTCAGGCAGTGGCAAGCCATCGTTCGCAAGGGAATGACCGATATCGGACAACGGCAAACCGAGCTGACGCAGTGCGAGAATGCGATGCAAGCGCACGATGTCATCTTTGTTATAAAGCCGGTAGCCGGTATCGGAACGCGCAGAGGGCGACAACAATCCCAGTTCGTCGTAATGGTGCAGCGTCCGCACCGTCAGGCCCGTTCGCTTTGCCAGTTCGCCTACTTTGAGCATCATGTCCTTCCTCCTGCAGTGCACTCTGAAGCCTCACGCAAGGTGAGGGTCAAGCATTGAATCAGACTTTGTTTAGGCGCGATATCGCGCCGATTTGCGTGACACTGCCAAAATCTGACAGCATGCGCTGATCTACTGAGCACCTCAGCCCTGATTTGATACGCTTATGTCTCGCGCGCAACGCCTGCTCGATTTGATCCAGATTCTGCGCAGTCACCGTTTCCCGGTAACGGGTGCAGCGCTCGCCGATGAGCTCGGCATCAGCATCCGTACGCTTTACCGTGATATCGCTACCTTGCAGGAGCAAGGCGCCACCATAGAGGGCGAACCAGGCTTGGGCTACGTCTTGCGGCCCGGCTTCATGCTCCCGCCGCTGATGTTTTCTGAAGACGAGATCGAAGCATTGGTACTCGGCTCGCGCTGGGTAGCAGTGCGCGGGGATGATCGCCTCGCGATTGCTGCCAAGAGTGCGCTCAGCAAGATTGCAGCCGTGCTACCAGCCGACCTCAAGGCCGGGCTCGATGACCCTACCCTGCTAGTCGGCCCGACCGGCGAAACCGTAGTCGGGGCAGTCGATCTGGCGCAGATTCGCCAGGCCATTCGGGCAGAGCGCCGGGTCACCATTACCTATAAAGATGTCCAGGGCGCCGACTCGACGCGGACGATCTGGCCCTTTGCCCTCGCGTTTTTCGACCATGTGCGTGTACTCGTGGCCTGGTGCGAGCTGCGGCAGGCATTCCGTCATTTCCGCGCAGACCGCATCGTGACATTCGAGATTGACACGCAGCGCTATCCTCGGCGCCGCCAGGCCTTGCTCAAGGCCTGGCGCTTTCAGCACGGTATAACGTCGGAATCCTAGAGAAGCCCCTCCTTGCCTTGATCAGGTACAGAATCAAACATATTACTGCCATTATTTGACAGCAGACGCGCATACGATAGCGATGTGGGCGCTCGGCCGCCCTTCGTTCAACCCGGTCAAATACTTGAGGAGCAAGGCAATGCGTATTCCCAACTACACCATCCTCTACGTGAACGACCCGCTGCGTAGCGCCGCGTTCTACTCAAGACTGCTGTGGAAGCAACCCGTCGCCGTATCGCCGACCTTTTGCCTTTTCGAGCTCGACTCCGGCCTGATGCTCGGGCTGTGGTCGAAACACACGGTAGAGCCGGCCGCGACGGTAACGGGTGGTGGCAGCGAAGTGGGATTTGCAGTGGCGAGCAACGAGGCGGTCGAGGCGATCTACAATGACTGGGTGACGTGGGGTATGACGATCGTACAGCGCCCGATCGAGATGGACTTCGGGTTCACCTTTGTGGCGCTCGACCCGGACAACCATCGCCTGCGCGTGTTTGCGCTGACCGAAGAAGAAGCCGGCGAGCCTGATACTGAGATTGAAAGCCCGGCACTGATATAAGCGGTATCGAGATGAATCACGAACTGGAAAAGCTGGCGAAAGCCGTTGACCTCGCAGCACCCGACCAGCGCTGGTTACGCTTGGCATTCGGACATGCCTGCGCAAGTCGTGTCAGCCAGAATCTTGAGGCTGAGATGGCGATTGCAGCTTTTCTGGCATTCGGTGACTACCTCGCCGGCCGCCTCGACGATGCTGCATTCGATGCCCTTGGCTTGCAGATTTTGCAGATCGCTAACCAGCACCCCGGTTCCCGCTCGCTCGATGGGAGCCAGCATGCTGCCGTCTCTGCCACCTATGCACTCGCCAATGCCATCAATGGGCGAGCGCTGGAGGCGGCGTCCTACGCGGCCTACTCCAAGGTCTATGGCTACGGGGGCTATGCGGTCAACGACCCCGATGCCTTCAGTGAAGAATACGCGGCACAGGTCCAGATTCTGCAAGACCTGATCGCCAACCCGCGCTAATCCGCGACAGGCAAGACGATCGCCTGTACGAGCGAGATCTGGCGCGATCATCCAGAGAAAAGCCTTGCCTGTCGCCGAGACGTCGCGGTGCATTGCCAAGCCAGTGCCATGGCACTGATCGAGACCTTGATGTCGGCCTGTGGCTAGCTCGAAACGCCGGAGAATCGCGCTGCTCAAGGCACACGTAACAACAATCTGTTACATCAGGCATCACCGTGATGGATGCCACATCAGCCATACTGAGGATAGAGGAACCCTCCATCCAACCGGTGGCTGAGGCAATGAAAAATATATTTCTAATCAGCGCGTTGCTTTGCAACTTGACGCTGTTGTTGGGCATGGTCTGCACACACCAAACGCGCTCTAGAGCGCTGCCCTGGTTGATGTTTGGCACGGCAGGCGGCAGCGGCACGGTGGCCCTTGGCATCGTGCTGTATTGGCAGATCATGGGCGGCATGCCGCTGCCGCAGTAGTGCGCGTATTTGGCCCGATTTGACAAATCAATTAAAAATCAAGACAATAGCGGCTTGGGCAATGAAATATAAGAATGAATTGCCCTTGTCCCGTCACAGTTAGCAAGCCCTCTTTGCCCCTTCGGCCTACCTTTCGTGCTTCGTGCGAACGTGTGCTCCCTTGATGCCCTCTGAGCTTGTTTCCGCCAGTTGCTGCTAACCAGCAACCCTGGCTACCGCCACGCGGTTGGAACTGTTTCGTGGGCACCGAACCGGGCATTCGCTATGCACTTGGCGTGCACTGCTCAAGCCCGACTTTTGTTACCCATGCGCTCGGGCTTTGTCTCGATGCGCCAGCGGAGAGCACCATGAAAGAGAAAGAAGGCACCCTCGAATTCGAAGGTACTGTGACCGACGCACTTCCGGAATCGCGTTTTCGCGTAACACTGGAAAACGGCGTGGAGATTCTCGCCTATGGTTCCGGCAAGATGAAGATGCACCGCATCCGTATCCTGACCGGTGACCGCGTGACGGTTGAAATGTCGCCCTATGATCTGACCAAGGGCCGCATCACTTTCCGCCACGCTACTGCTCGGATCGAAGGCAATTTTACGCCACGACGCCGCTGAGTCAGCTTTACTGGAACTCACTTGTTTATCAAAGAACTGCAACCGGGCGATCGTTTCGCCCAATCCTTGAACGGCCAGACGGTCGGTTTTGAAGTTATCGCGATCCGGAACACCGGTCGCCAGTACCAAGTCACCTTTCGCTCCTCGCTAGGCGAGTCGAGTGCACGTTACAGCGCCAACGCCTGTATCGTCGCGACTCGACAATAAGGTCTGCCCATCGTCCGCACCTCGCGTGCCGGCGATGGGGTCAACCAAAGCGCAGCGGCATGCCGTGCCGCTGCCATCCCAGCGCCAGAACGGGCCACACACCCCGCTTCCATCCCACACGTTCCTCTGTTTCAGACTGCGTGGCTTAATCGCGTCTTGTTGACTAGACTTCATCATCACACCGACCCGCTCCGGGCTCATACTTCTGCATGACGTCGTAACGCTGTTTGCCGCAGGCAGCGCCGCTCTCTGAATTGTTGACGCGGCTTGCGCTTGGACTGGTGACTGCGCCGTGCGTCGAGACTTCTTGTGTGCTGCCTCGCGACAGGATGTTGGGATCGAAATGAAGAAGGCGGCACTTCTGGCTAAAGTGAGGGACGTCTTTGAGTCTCTCATCAACGAAAAGCTGGATCGCGTCCTGCAAACGGTAGCGGAAACGTTACTCGCTAAGGCCGATGCCTCGAGATCAAATAGCGAGGCTGGGCTGCTCTTGGACGCGCGCGTCGTCGTCGTGAGTCGTGGCGAGCACATGAAAGCCGATATCTCGACCCAGCTCCACCGGGTGATCGACAGAGCCCTGCAAACTGCATTCCGCGGAAAATCAGATCATCTGGAGCCGGCAGCCGATCCGAACAGCCCACTCAGTTTGCTAGACACCTCTGTCATTGAAGCCAAGCTCGAGCTGGAGTCTCTCGCAACGAAGATTCGAAACGCGGCCGAGGCAGAAATCGGTGATTTCAACATCCGCGTCTCCCACCTTTATCGGCAAAGCGTCGTACAGGAGAGGGAGAACCCCTTCCGCCCTTATACGCTTGCCAACGCATTGGTTTCGGGCATCGGAGGGCTTGGCCTGGTCCAGGAGCTGAGCAGCACCCTGGCACGCGAACTGATAGACGCCTACTGCGATGAAGTCGAGGAAATCTATCGCGCCCTGAATACCATGCTGGCCGAGAATCAAATCTCGGCCGACATGCCGCTGCTTACCCGAACCACGACTTCCATGCCGCGGTCCGCTACCGCTCGGCGTGCCATCGACGGACCTGCACCCGTCCTCCCTACGCGCGCGTCCGGAGACTCGCTACTTATCACCAAGGACAGCTTGCTGGGTAGATGGGTCCAGATGAAGCTGCACCCAAATCAACCCGACGGCCCGTCTCTCATCCCCCCTGATGCAGGCGCCAGTTGGCTGGATCAAACCCTCGATGCGGGAGAGCGACTGCGCAGGCTATTTCGGTTACAGATGGGCGATGAGGCACAGAAGCCCGTTTTCACGACGTTTGCCGGCAGCTCGGCGCTAGCCGATGCGATACGAAGGCTGGAAGCCGATGTTCAGACATCAGGCTCTCAGCAGGATGAAACGCACCTGCGCAATCATGTCTTCGAACATCGCGGTCGATTGGGGAGCATGACCCAGTCGTCCGACGAGCATATGGTCGTGGACGTTGTCGCCATGCTTTACGAATTTATTCTCCGCGACGGGCAGGTACCTGTGGGCGTACGTGCCGACCTTGGTCGAACACAATTCCTGATCCTGCGGCATGGCCTGTTCGATCCCGAGATCTTCTCAACGCCGCATCACCCTGCACGCCGACTCATGAACCGGATCGGGTCCGTCGCGATGGGATTCTCGCCAGCCGACCCTGCGACCGTGGCAATACGCGATGAAATCACGCGTACAGTGGATAGTTTGCTGAGTGCGCCGACTGTCGACGTCGACCTATTCTCAAAGACACTGCAACATTTCGAACAGTTCATTGATCACACGCTGCGCACGACGGATCGCGCCGTAGGTAGAGCGGTACGTGTGCTGGAAGATGCAGAGACGCGCGTCCGGAATGTGATCGTGCTCTCGAACGAGATCGGCGCGCTATTGCGAGGCTTGAGCGTCAACCCGCGCATTTCGAGCTTCCTCGTCAATACCTGGGCGTTTGTCCTTGAGCGCGCAGGTAGAGAACATCCCGATCGGGTCGTGCATTTCAGGAAAATCGTGCCTCACCTGGTATGGAGCGTACTGCCCAAGACGGGGAATGAAAGCAGGGTCAATATGCTCAAGTTGCTGCCCACCATGGTCACGACGCTGTCGGAAGGCCTCGCACTGACGCGCTGGAGCCTTGCTGAGCGCGAAGATTTCCTGGAGTGGCTGGTCAATGCCCACGTCCTCGCGATGCGGGATCAACCCGGCGTGCGGGCCATCGAACTCCCGACCATCGAGGCACATTTCGAAGGCTTTATCACCGAAGGCACCGACGCGCCTGGCGATGAAGGCACCCTGCCGTTTGATCCTGGTTTTGTCGCAGAAGTCGCGAGCGAGCTGGGTACACCGATCGAACTGCTCGACGCTCGCCTGGATACGGCGAGCAAGCATACGGTGCTCGACCTTGACCGCTCTCCGATGGACGAAGCTTACAAAGCATCGGTGGTTTCAAGGCTTCGCACCGGCATCATCGTGGAATTCCTGCTTGCCGGCATCCCGCGGCGGGCTCGCCTCAACTGGGTGAGTGCGCGAGCGTCGAGCCTCCTGTTGACCGTCGAAGAAATGGAAACCCCCTCGGTCATCAGTGCAAAGCTTTTCCTGGAACTGCTGTCGCGCGAGGAAGTCCGGTTCATGGAATCCGAACCCATGTTTGAACGCGCGGTTGCATCGCTTCTCCGTGCCGCGGATGAGATGGAAAGCTGGTTCGACGCAAGCCAAGCCCCCCAGAAATGACTTGATCACTGGCCGGACAACGTGCCGCATCCGTGCAGCTGGCTGATTCGATGCGCCAGATCCTGGCCGATTGCATCCACCACCTCACCGGTCGCGCTCACCAAGGTGGCATAGTGACCGTCTGAAACAGGCTTTTCCTGGTTTACATCGCCTTGCAGGCCCGGTTGGCCAGCCGGTTTGATGGTCCAAAGCCCTTCGATTCGTACCGCACCGCCCAACTCGCTACGCATACGCAGTATCTGCAGCGTGACAAGAAAGTCTGGCCGCTCGCTGAGCGAATTCGGCCAAGCATAGACACGACGCGTACCGAGCGATTGACCCAGCGATGTCGCCAGCCGGTCGGCCACCGCCTGCGGGAAAGGGCTGTCCCAGCGCTCGTTGTCGAGCCAGCGCTTCTGCGCGCCGTTATCTACCACAATCTCGGTCTGGTCGTAGACTTCGGGCACGCCGACGGGGCCGACCTGCACGCTGCACGTCGCACCGGGTGAGGTTGGCGTGGTGGTCGACATGCGCTGCAACGACCAATAGTGCATATTCGGCGGGCTGGCACAGCCGCACAGCGCGACCAGCAACAGGGCACATGCGGTGCGCATCATGGCTTCTTCTCCTCGGGGGCGGGCGGATCGCCACGACCACGGATCAACACTTGCGGGTCACGCTCCAGCAAATCGGCCAACGTACGCAGTGAACGGGCGGCGCGCGCCATTTCCTGCATCGCCTGGCGGGTATCCATCTGCAGGGGCGAGTCGCCCGAGAGCGACTGCTCAGCCGCGCCCAGCGTCTTGCGCGCGTCGCTCAGCGCTGCTTTCGCCTCGGGTACCAGCTCACGGTCGCTGTGCTGCACCAGCCGGTCGATATCGGCCAGCGTCGTGTTCAGCGTACGCACTGTCGCCGCGACATCGCCGCCGATCTGCTCAAGTGGCATATGGTCGATCTTGTGGGCGATGCTAAGCACCGTCGCCTGCAAATCGTCAAAGCCGCCCGAGATGGTGGGCAACTCGGCGGGGAGCTTGTTCCAATTCAGCGTCGCGGGCACCGCGCTCGGGAAGAAATCCATGGCGACATAGAGCTGGCCTGTGACCAGACTGTCCGACCGCAGCTGCGCTCGCAATCCTTTGCCGACCAGATGGTCCATCAGCTGGTGCAGATTGATCTTGTCCTTGCTGTTCGCCGCGCTGCGATAGCGCGAGCGCAGCCGGTCAGGGTAGATACGCACTTCGACCGGGAAGCGGTAGTCGAGCGCCTTGGGGTCGAAATCAACACCGACATCCGCCACCTCGCCGATCACCACGCCACGGAAGTCGACCGGCGCGCCCAGTGACAGCCCCCGCACGCTCTGCGGGAAATACAGCAGGAAGGAGTTCGACTCGCCATCGGGCCGCTTCATGGCCTGCGCGCGGTTGGGCAGCAACTCGAAGGTACGGCCCGCTGCTGCAACCTCGCCACTGCTTTCACCCGGCATCGATTCGAATGCGATACCGCCCACCAGCACGCTGGTCAGCGATTGCGTATCGACGCGGATACCCGCGCCATCAATGGCGACGTCGACCCCGCTGGCATGCCAGAAACGCGAATGCTCGGTGACGTATTTGTCGTAGGGTGCATGCACGAAGATCTTCAGCGTCACCCCGCGCCCGTCGGCATCGAGGTTGTAGGCCACCACCTCGCCGACCTCCACCCGGCGGAAGTAGATCGGCGTACCGATATCGAGCGAACCCAGGTCGTTGGCGTGCAAGGAGAACTGCCGACCCGGCAGGTCGCCCGTCACGATGGGTGGCACTTCGAGCCCGGTAAAGTCGTGCGAAGTGACCTCGGATTTACCGATGTCCACGCCGATATAAGAGCCGGAGAGCAAGGTACCCAGCCCCGAAATCTCGCCCGCCGCAATCCGGGGCCGCACCACCCAGAAGCGTGTGTCGGATGCGAGGAAGGCCCCGGCCTGTTTGTCGAGCTCCACCGTCACCAGTGCGGCGGTGCGGTCGGCGCTCAGCGCCATGCGCTTGACCATGCCAATATCGACGCTCTTGTATTTCACATGCGTCTTACCGGCTTCGATCCCTTCTGCATTGTGGAAGGAGATCGTGATGGTATGGCCCTTTTCGAGCAGGGTATGGACGCCGAGCCAGACGCCAACGATCACGGCAGTAACGGGAATCAGCCAGACCAGGTTGGGCAACCAGCGATTGGGCGGCTCGACCTTGGCAAGCGGCAACTCTGTGGGTGAGGCGTCACTCATCTTCGTTCTCGATTGGGTCCCAGATCAAACGGGGGTCAAGGCTCTGTGCAGCAAACATGGTCATCACCACCACCACGGCAAATGCCGTGGCGCCGGGGCCGATCTGGATGCTGGCGAGGCCGCGCAGCTGGACCAGGGTCGCCAGCAGGGTGACCACATAAATATCGAGCATCGACCAACGGCCGATGCCCTCGACAAATCGGTACAACACACTGCGCCGCGCCGGCCGCCACTGCGAGCCGGTATGGATACCCCAGAGCAGGAACAGGATCATCAACAGCTTGAGCAGCGGCACCATGATGCTGGCGAAGAATACGATCACCGCCAATGGCCAGGAACCCGTCACCCACAGCGTATGGATGCCGCTCATGATGGTGTCGTGCTCTGCGCCAAACAGCGAGTCGGTCTCCATGACCGGCAGCACGTTGGCGGGAATATAGAACAGCACAGCGGTAATCAGGAAGGCCCACGTGCGGCGCACGCTGTCACGCTTTCGGGCAATGAGCGTCGCGCCGCAGCGGGCGCAGCGCAAATTGCCCACCATGCCTGCGGGCTGGCGATGCACCTGGCCACAGGCATCGCACGCGATCAGCCCCAGGCGCCACGCGGTAGGCCGCCGGCCGCCAAGCCCTGCCAGCGGCTTCAAGACCGGGCGATAGCGCTGCTCAAGCGCATCGACCCGCGCCCAAAGGTCGGACGGGTTAAACGACAATGCAGCAGCCGCCATCAAGAGGATCAGTGCGCCGAAAGACCACAACGCAACACCAGGTAAGACGGATGCAAAGTTCGCCAACTTCACCACACTGACGAGCACACCGAGCATGAATACCTCGACCATGCCCCAGGGCTTACAGGCATGCACGATGCGAAAGACAGGGGCAATGAAGCGAGGTACGCGGCCGAGATACAGTGGCAGTAGCATATAAACCAGCGCCAGCACCTCGATGGCGGGTACCACCATGGTGGTCAGCGTGACGATACCGGCAATGAAGTGCTCGCCCTGATTGAAAAGCGCGGTCACCGCACCATAGAGTTCGACCTCGGTACGGTTGTCATTGAGCTCCAAACCGACGATGGGAAAGACATTCGACACGAGGAACAGCACCAGCGCACCCAGCGCCAGGGCCAATGTCCGTTCGAGCCCATGGCGCGAGCTTTCGTGCAATACGCCGCCACAGCCGCTACAACGAAGCACGACATGCCCTTGCAATCCAGCAGGCCGATACTGCAGGAGATCGCAGTCCTTGCAGGCAATCAGTTCGCGGTTTGGTGCAGCGTCCGATGAGGTCATGGCGCAATTCTGCACGGTTTCGAGGACATTCGTGCGACAAGCCATCGCTGCAAATCTGTTTTCAAGCCGGTCGTAATACTTTGTTGCATTTCAAGATGTAACCCCGCCCGACCCTGATGCGTTAAAACCAACAACAACATTGAGGAAGCGCCACCGAGATGAGCACGAAGCAAACGGAAAAGAAAGATATCCCCGCCGCGCTGCTGCTGAATCGCTGCGCGTACGGCCCGACCGAACGCGATCTCGACGCCCTTCGGGCCATCGGGCCGTCTGAGTGGATCAGCCAGCAGCTGAACCCACCCGCCCAGGAAGACGCTGTCGTTTCCAAGCGCCTCGCCGACCTGCGTCTGCGCATCCGTTACGCGGCAGGGCAAGGCTATGCTGCGCGCGATGAAATGGCGCCCTTATCGACGCTCGACAAGCCGATCGAACAGGTCTGGAACCTCGCCGACTTCAAGCAACCCATGGCCGGCAACGAACGCAGCCGACCGCGCTTTGAAGTGGCCGCAGCCACACTGGTACGCGCCGCGTACAGCCCCTGGCAGTTGCGCGAGGTGATGGTCGATTTCTGGCATAACCATTTCAACGTCTATGCCATGGATGCACCCATCTCGGTTGCGCTGCCCACCTACGACCGGGACGTCATCCGCAAACACTGCCTCGGTAATTTCCGGGCCTTCCTCGAAGCCGTGGCCACCAGCACGGCCATGCTCTACTACCTGAACAACCGCAGCTCGCGCGCCGGCATCGCCAACGAAAACTACGCGCGTGAACTCTTCGAGCTGCATACGCTCGGGCGCGATCACTACCTCAACGAGTACTACAGCCGCTGGCGTGACGTGCCGGGCGCCACGACGGGTAAGCCCACTGGCTATATCGACCAGGATGTCTACGAAGCCGCCCGCGCCTTTACCGGCTGGGTGGTCGAGGACGGCACCGGCCTTGGCGGCGGCCAGAACCTGCCGCAGACCGGTAAGTTCACCTATGTGGAAACCTGGCACGACAATTATCAAAAACGCGTACTGGCCACCGATTTCGACCCCTTTCAGCCGCCAATGGCCGATGGCCGCAAGGTGCTCGACCTCGTCGCGGCTCACCCAGGCACTGCTGACTATGTCTGTACCAAGCTTTGCCGACGGCTGTTGGGCGATACGCCATCGAAGGCGATGCTCGCGTCGGTCACCGCGGTCTGGCGCAAGCATCTGAAGAGTCCGGACCAGATCGCCCGCACCATCGAATTCATCTTGCACACGCCGGAATTTGCAGACAGCGCCGGCGCGCGCGTCAAACGGCCGGTCGACCTGGTGGTGAGCTATGTGCGCGCCACCGGTATCGACTTCACCCCCACCGATGGCTTCATCTACGAACTCGACGGCAGTGGCCAGCGGCTCTTTGGCTGGGCGCCACCCACCGGCCACCCCGACAACAACGACTACTGGCTTAGTAGCCACGTCATGCGCAAACGCTGGGGGCTGCTGATGGGCCTGACCGACAACTGGTGGAATACCGGCGCCATCGACCCGCGCTTTGGCCTGGGTGGCGGCAGCACGGCTGCCGGCGCGCTGGCGGTGCACTGGATGGGTCGCTTCGGCAACCGTGCAGGTGAGATGGACCGCATCGCTGGCCTACTCGATGGTCTCGGCCTCGCACCAGACCGGGTGCTCAACAACGATCAGGGCGGCTTGCAGCAGATGCGCCGCATCGTCGCCTTTGCGGCGATGTCGCCTGACTTTCAATACTGCTGATCGGGGATACACCATGAACCTGACACGACGTCATTTCCTCCAGGCTGCCGGCTCTGCGGGTGTACTGCTGCCGTTGACCGGTATCAGCCAATTGGCCTGGGGCGCAGAAAATACCGATCGCGACTTGCTGGTCATCGTCTTTCAACGTGGCGGTTGCGACGGGCTGAGCCTGGTTTCGCCAGTCAACGACCAGGGTTATATCGATGCGCGCGCACCCGAAATGCGGGTGGCTGCGTCGGGCGATAAGGCAGGCCTCGCACTCGACAGCCCGATGGATGCGCATATCGACTTCCGCCTCCACCCCGAAGCACGTGCGCTGCAAGACCTCTATAAGGGCAAGCAGCTGGCCTTCATCCACGCTGTCGGTCTACCCAATGGCACGCGCAGCCACTTTGAGGCGCAAGACCTGATCGAGCGCGGTGTGGCCGACAACCAAGCCTTGAAGGCCAATACATCCGGCTGGCTGGCCCGGTCACTCTCGCAGATGGGGGCCGACAGCATGGTGCCCGCTGTTGCGGCGGTACCGGGGCTCTCACATATGCTGCAAGGCGCGCCGCATGCGCTGGCGCTGCCTGATCTGCAAGCCGGCGTCGGCCTGCCGGGCGGGCCACAGGGTTTGGCCGCTCTGCAGGCGCTGTATGCCAATCGCACGGATATGGTCGGTGCCGCAGGTCGCGGTACGCTCGATGCCCTCTCCGCCATCGACCACCAGCTCCCGCGTGGCGCCGACAATAAGGTGCAGAATTATCAACCCGCCCACAACGCGGTGTACGACAACAACGACCTGGGGCGCGGCCTGCAGGCCATCGCCCGGCTCTCGCGCATGAGTGTGGGTTTGCGCGTCGCCTGTGTGGACCAGGGCGGGTGGGATACGCACGACAACCAGCCCGGCCGCCTTAACGGCCAATTCGGCGCCCTCGCGCGCAACCTCGCGGCCTTTCACGACGATATGGCAGGCAGTGGCACCCGCGTGACGACGGTGGTGATGACCGAATTCGGCCGTCGCCTGCGCTCCAACCGCAGCAATGGGACGGACCACGGCCACGGCGGCTTGATGATGGTGATGGGTGAAACCGTGCAAGGCGGTCAGATCTACGGCCGCTGGCCGGGCCTTGCCACCGAGCAGCTCGACCGTGGCGTGGATTTGGCGGTGACCACCGATTACCGCGCGGTGCTGAGTGAAGTACTGGTGCAGCAGGGTCTTGGCAAGCAAGCCATTGGCAGCCAAGTGTTCCCGGGCTACCAGCCGGACCTCAAGCTAGGCCTGTTTCGTACCTGATTGATCCTGGCATGCGTGGCGAAAAGGCCCCTTTTCGCCACGCACTTCAGCGCATCACGCAGCCTTCAATCGCAGCTCTCGCCAGCGCGCAGGTGGAATCGCCGCAGGCGCCTGCATCAGCAAGTCCTCCCCGCTTGGTGCAAGCGGAAAGGCCATCACCTCGCGGATGTTGCTGCTCTGCGTGAGCAACATCACCATGCGGTCCACACCCGGCGCCGCCCCGCCATGCGGTGGTACACCGTGGCGGAAGGCCGACAGCATGCCGCCGAATTCTGCTTCCACTTGCTCGGCCGGGTAGCCGGCAATCGCGAACGCCTTGATCAGCGTCTCAGGCTCGTGGTTGCGAATCGCGCCGGAGCACAGCTCGATGCCGTTGACGACGATGTCGTACTGCTGAGCAAGAATATCAAGCGGGTCTTGCGTTTCGAGCGCATGCAAGCCGCCGTGCGGCATGGAGAAAGGGTTGTGGCAGAAGCCCACTGCGCCCTGCTCATCGCGCTCGTACATCGGGAAATCCACCACCCAAAGAAAGCGGAAGTCGTGCGGGTCGGTTTCATGGAGTGGGTACAGCGCTTGGCGGATCGACCGCGTGGCCGTTGTCACCTCCTCCGCCTCGCCGACCATCAACCAGAACTGACCACGCAAAGGCAGGTCTGCGACACCAGGTAGCAACGTGATAGCGCCCGCATCGAGCTGCTTCCAGAGTCCGCCGCCCCAGTCTTCCTCGCGCCGCATGCCGTGAATCACCATTGCGCCGGCTTCAGTAGCCGCGTCGGCCAAGCTGACGCCCCATGCACGTGGTTGGGTAGCGGCTTCCGCCGCCGTGATCACGCGGGCGACCATGGTCGGGCTGTTCAGCAACTGCGGCGCATGCGTGCGCACCCATTCCGTCACCGGTTCCGCCGTCCAGGGGTAGCGTAAGTCCGGCTTGTCGCAACCGTAGCGCGCCATGGCTTCGCGGTAGGGCATGCGCGGCCAGGGGCCGGGGGTGATCTGGGCGTCGGCATCGCCTGCCTTGAAGATCTGCGGCAGTACGCGCTCCATGGTGTCGAATACATCCTCCTGCGTCACCCAGGCCATTTCGAAGTCGAGCTGATAAAACTCGCCCGGTGAGCGGTCGCTGCGCGCGGCTTCGTCACGAAAGCAGGGGGCGATCTGGAAGTAACGATCAAAACCTGCTGCCATCAGCATCTGCTTGAACTGCTGTGGCGCCTGCGGCAAGGCGTAGAACTTGCCGGGATGCATGCGCGAGGGCACCAGGAAGTCCCGCGCGCCTTCGGGGCTCGAAGCCGTCAGCAGCGGCGTTTGTACTTCGAGAAACCCCTCTGCCTTCATGGCCGCCCGGCAGGCGTCGATCACGGCGGCGCGCACGCGCAGCTTCTGCTGCATATCCGGTCGTCGTAGGTCGAGGTAGCGGTAGGTGAGCCGCAGTCGCTCGTCGGCGCGACCAAGGTCGCTGAGCGAAGTCGGCAGCGGTGCCGCACGGCTGACCACGGTGGCAGCGCCGACCCGCACTTCGACCTCACCCGTAGGCAGGCTGCTGTTGACGGTAGCGGCGGTACGGCCGATTACCTCACCTTCGACGCGCAGCGTGCTTTCCAGTGGCAGATGGGCCAGCAGCTCGCAATCCGGGTGCTGGGCATCCAGCACCAACTGCACGCGGCCCGAGCTGTCGCGCAGGTCGAGGAACAGTACCCCGCCGTGTGAGCGCCGGCCATTCAGAAAGCCAGCTAACCGGACGACCTCGCCGATATGGCCGTGGCGCAGGCTGCCCGCGCTATGGGTTCGATAGGGATGGGACTGACGTACTGAAGACATGATGTGCTCCATAAGTGGGGTACGACGGACGAAAAAAAGCGAGGGGGCCTTTCGGCCCCCTCGCTGGGTATCTGGTGTCGATCCTGAACTTGCCTACTGCCTGTTTCGACTCACCAAACGCCACCGCGACGAGGGCCGAAGGCCGTCGTCGTTGCGATTATTATTGGCAAGCTGCTGCACAAGATGGATCTGCATGGTCAGCCGATCATGACAGAGGGCTTAGCGGCGCGCAAGCGTTTGCCGCCCACGGCAAGGCCGGCAAATGTGCGGCAAGCACTGCCGAGTCAATCGTCCGCATCACATCTCTCCGTGCGATACCAGCAGCCTCAATGCCGCGCCCAGAGCGGTACTCGACCAATCAAACCAAGATGGCACAGAGCCTGCTTAAGCCCGGCACAGGCCTTCGTGGCAGGCGACCCCGCCTGCCGATAGGCCATTGCGCAAAACCGCCCAAAACAGGCAAGCGCCGCCCGGAGGCCATCATGAACATCAGCTCGCTCAGTGCTACGTATACCCTGACGGAACAGTTCAGCTATTCGACGACGTCCACCACGCAGGACGCCTCGCAGACGGACGACAGCCAGTCCACCACCGTCGCGCCACAAACGCGCCATGGCGGCCATCACCGATCAGGCATCTTCCAGAGCTTTCTCGATACCTTGCAGCAGTTGGGCGTGGTGCCCAAGGGCACGAATCTGAACACCGTGACTGGTGCAAGCAATGCAAGCAGCGCTTCCGCCGCTAAATCCGGCACCAGCAATAGCGGGCCCGACGCCGATACCATTCAGCAAGACGTGCAAGCCTTTATGCATGCACTCTTTCAGGCACTGCATTCACAAAATGCCAAGCAGGCCGCAGCGGCGACAAATGATGCAAGTACCAGCAAAACATCCAGCCAATACAGTGGCTTTCAAAGCCGCATCGCGCAATTGGCGCAGAGCCTGAGCGCCGGCAGTTCCAGTTCCGACGGCGGCACGGGTACCGATTCCGGTTCGACCTCCGACCTCGATTCCGCGTTTCAGCAGCTCATTCGCGATCTCAACACCTCCAAGCAAGACAGTGCCTCGGGCACCAGCAAGCAACCGCTGACGCTGCAGTCCTTCCTTCAGGCGTGGGCAGGGAATATGTCGGATGGCGGGCCATCCGCATTGGGGAACAGCATTAGCATTGCGGCGTGATCGCAGATTTCCGCGACAACATTGCTTCATGAAAATACCCGGCCAACAGCCGGGTATTTTCCTTTGTTCCGCGTAGCCGTATGGCTTATGCCGCATCTCCTGTCAGGCAATAAAACCTGCCGCTCTCGCCTTGCCGCCTTTCCACCACTTCGATACCCGAAAAACCCGCCTCGATCAGCATGCGCTCGACCTCTGGCACCTCGTACAGCGCGAACCCGTATGTGTGGCCGGGCCATGCTTGGATGGATTCCTTGGCGTCGAAGCACAGCGCAATCTTGCCGCCGGGCTGCAGCACGCGGCGGCATTCGCGCAAGGCAGCTGCCGCATCGCGCCAGAAATAGATCGTGTTGACGCTACACAACCGGGTGAAATGCCTATCTGGGAAGGGCAACCGCGCAATGTCGCCCAGCTCGATCACCGCTTCGCCGCGCTCGACGTGCTTTCGCAACCGGCGTTTGACCTTATCGACCATATCCTGCGAGAGATCAACCCCAGCGACGCGGGCGCATTGCCGCTGCCGCAGCACTTGCGCCAGCAAATAACCACTGCCAAAGCCCACCTCCAGCAAGCGGTCACTTGCAGTCAGATCAAGGGAGGCCAAGGTCACCCGATTCATCTCCCTATTGGCGTTTTCCAGCCAGCGTGCGGTGATGAAACGACCAAACAGGCCGGTGGGCTTGGCAAGCTGTCTCGATATGAATGAATAGAACCAGGACACGGCATCCTCTTGAGTACGGGGCGCGCCATGTTGTCGGGTTTGGCCGCATCGGACAAGGCGTGTTGAGCAATCTCGAACAAGGTGCGGGCACTCGGCCATGTCGTGCATCCTGCCAATTCGCCATCCATCCTTCATGTATCGCGTTCTATCGCAATCCAAGCTTCTTTGGCATGTCAGTCCACTAAGGTAGGCATCAATCTACACAAGGAGGAATCGGGCCATGCGTCTTACCCCTACCTTTGCCGCGTTGGTCAGCGCGGTACTGGCATATTCCACGCAGGCATCCACGCTGGACGCGACCTTGGCACAGGCGTTGAACGGGACAAACACCCCCGCTATTGCTGCGCTGGAAATTCGCGACGGCAAAGTGGTTGCCCAGGCGGCACACGGCTTGCGGCGCAGCGATCGTCGCGGCGCGGTACAGATCAGCGATGTATGGGCAACCGGCTCCGACGCCAAGCCGATGACCGCAGCCATGATTGCCCGCCTCGTCGATCGGGGCGTTCTGTCGTGGGATACACCGCTGTCGGCCATGCTGCCCGAGCTGGCTGCCGACATGCAGCCCGCGTATCGCAACGTCACCCTCGTGCAGCTATTGTCACATCGTGCCGGGCTACCCCATGATGCAAGCGATATGGACTTCATCGCCAGCTTCTTTCATGACGCACGGCCGTTGCCTGCGCAGCGTCTGGCTTACCTGCGCCGCGCGCTGGCCGAATCACCGGAGACTGTGCCTGGTCAGCAGTTCAGTTACAGCAACACCGGGTTCGTTGTGGCGGCGGCCGTAGCGGAGCGCGCCACCGGCACGAGCTACGAAACCCTGATGCAGCGCGAAGTGTTCACGCCGCTGGGTATGAAGAGTGCACGATTTGCACCTACCCATGACGGTGAACCCCTGGGGCATCGCAATGGTAAACCCATCGCAGCGATCGAGACTGCGGACGACGGCAACCCGCTGATGCTGGCGCCCGCAGGCGCCGAGCTGCACCTGAATCTCGCGGACTGGGCAAAATTCTGTATCGACCAATTGGCCGGCGCACGCGGCCAGGGCAAGCTCTTGACCGAGAAATCGTACCATCTGATGCAGACGCCGCAAGGCGGTGACGGCAACGGCGGCGGGCTCGGTTGGGGAATTCAGGATAGCGTCGCCAAGCATAAGGGCCCGGTTCTGGTGCACGCAGGGTCGGATGGAAACTGGTATGCGCTTGTCGCCCTGTTTCCCGGCTCGAACAGTGGTGCCTTGATCGCCGCCAACGCAGGTAAAGACATGGGTGCCGACACCGCAGCGCGCAACGTGTTTCGTGCGATAGTGCCCGAGCTCAGCCCGGCGCAGTAGCCAGCCGATGCGGCCCGTGAATAACACCGGCACCATCTTGTTTTCGGATGGTCCGACCATCATCTTGCAATGTAGGCGTCACCCAACTTGGGGTACGCTTACGAATACCCAAACCTGGAGCTGACCATGCGGATCCTCCCTACCCTGTTTGTCTCGCTGATGGCCACGGCTGCATTTGCGCTGCCCAGCCAGAGCGATGTAAAAGCGGCAATAGCCAAGGGCGACTACGCCAGTGCAGAAAACATGATGCACGAAGTCGTCGTGGCGAAGCCCAATAGCGCCAATGCGCACTATGTCTATTCCGAAATCCTGGCGCACGAAGGCCGCTTTGGTGAGGCGACTGACGAAGCCCTGACAGCCAAGAAGCTCGACCCGGCGATCCACTTCACCTCGCCCGAGAAGTTTCGCGCTTATGAAGCGGAGCTGCTGAACAGCTCAAATGCGCCACACCATACGACCAGCACCACGAGTACCGTGGTGACGCACAGCAACCCCACCATTGTCCACACTCCGGCCATGACGAGCGCGCCGCGCCAAAGTTCGGGCGGAATGGGCATGCTGGGCTTCGTGATCACGCTGGTGATCGTGATTGCCGTCATCGGCTGGCTGATCAGCCTCTTTGGCCGACGTAGCCCGACGGTGATCGCGGGCGGCGGTGCCGTGCCTGGTGGCGGTAACTACACCGTGGGTGGTGGTGGCTATGGCGCAGGCCCAGTCGTCGTGAACCAGGGCGGCGGCGGGATCGGCGCCGGCTTGGGCGGCTTCGCGGCCGGTATGGTCGTGGGTGATCTATTAGAACGCGCGATCGACCGCCCGCACTATGGTGGCGGCTATGGTGAGGGCAACACCACCATCATCGAGAACAACACCTATGTCGAAGATTCGCGCGACACCGCTGAGCACGATCTCGAAAACCGTCAGGTCGACTTCGGCAACAGCAGCAGCTGGGACGATAGCGGCAGTAGCAGCAGTTTCGATAGTGGCGGCAGCAGTGGCAGCGACGACTGGAGCTGAGTCTACGGCTGCGTTCACCTGCTGACGAACGCTGATGTGCGCAACATAAGGTCGCCCCTCGGGGCGGCCTTGTCATTCATGCTTTGCGTTACCGTTCGATACCGCTATTCATGCTTGCCGACCAAGCCGCGCAAATCGGCTGCGATCGTTTTGGCATAGGTCTTGGTATCGATGTCCTTGTAAAACCTGACGATCTTGCCATTCGGGTCGATCAGGTAGGTGTAGCGTTTGGCAAATTTCATCAGGCCCAGATTCGTCAGCGCACCATAGGATTCGCTGACCTTGCCGTCGGTATCGGCCAGTAAGGTAAATGGCAGCTCCTGCTTGGTGCCAAAGTCATGGATTGCGGCCACATCGTCGGTACTGATACCGACCACCTCTGCGCCCAAGGCCCGGAGTACGATAATATCGTCGCGGAAGCTACAGGCCTCTTCAGTGCAGCCTGGCGTACCGGCTTTCGGATAGAAATACAGCACCAGCCACTTGCCGTGAAACTCGTCGCTGCTGTGCGTCTTGCCGTTTTGGTCGGTCAGAGAAAACACCGGGGCCGCTTGCCCCACCGTTGCAGTCGCCGAACTGGCTATTGAGGCCAGCAGCAATACCATCGCCATCCAGTACTTCATATCGCTTCTCCGTCCAATGATTGACTACCGAGTCGTCGGCGCACCGCTATGAAGATATGGACTGTCGCACAACCCGCTCGTTCCTTCCAATCCCGCGCAGCCGTCGGTGGAGCAGCCGGGCCAGAGGTGTTAGAATCGCGGCCGCTTGCCGGTGCATCGCACCGCGCGGGCAACTAGGTGTCTCGCCGTAGTTAAATGGATATAACCGGCCCCTCCTAAGGGTCAATTGGTGGTTCGATTCCACCCGGCGAGGCCAGTCCCTTACTGTCCTTATGCTTGGCATCAATGCCGAGCAACACCCCTTCCGGGTTCGCCACGGTCACTTTCTCGTCGAACGGCGGGAACATCAATTTCGCTGGCTTCTCGAAACGTACCAGGATGTCGTAGTAGCTGCGTACGTTCTCGACAAAAATCACCGTCTCGCCACCCCGCGCAAAACCGTACTTCAAGGTGCTGAAATACTCGTAGTTGCGCAGCAGCGGGATGACGGTCTTGAGGTCGGTCCAGCTATTTGGGTTCTTACCCATGCGCTGCGCCAGTACGCGCGCGTCTTCGAGGTGGGCTGAGCCGATGTTATACACCGCCAGCGTCAACCAGCTGCGGTCGGGCTCGACGACCGAAGGCGGCAGCGTGGCTTTCATCATATCGAGGTATTTAGCCCCACCCATGATGCTCTCGGCCGGGTCGAGCCGATTCGACACGCCCAGCTTATCCGCCGTGCTGGTCGTCAGCATCATGATGCCGCGCACGCCGTAGGCACTGGTGGCAGTCGGGTCCCAGTGCGATTCCTGGTATGAGAGGGCCGCTAGCAGGCGCCAGTCGATACCATACTGAGCCTCGGCATCGATGAAGTAATGGGTGTAGTGCGGCAGCACTGAGACGCGCTTTTCAAGAAAGGCCGTGGCGTCGTCTGTCTGAAGGCGCTTTGCGTGGCCGTAGTAACGGTCGATCAAGCGTGCGAGCGTGCCGTCCTTGCGGATCTGTGCGAAAAAGCCCGCCACCTTGTCGGCAAAATCAGGCGGCATATTGTTCGCCCAGGCCCATGCAAGGGGGATCGGCTGACCGATATTGAACGCAATCTGGGCGTTAGGGTGGTAGTTGAGCGCCACCCCCACATCGTTGGCATCCGCCACCGCGTAGTCGATCAGGCCGTTGGCCACTTTCTCGACGAGGTCTTCGGTATCCTGATACTGCGCTTCATCCCAATGCAGCTTGGGGTATTTCGCCACCTGTTGCTTCAAAACGGGCACATAGAGGCTACCGGCCATCAGCACGCCGTCGTCCAGCTCGCCTAGGTTACGCGGCTGGTCGGCATCGGCCCGATAGACCAGTGCAGGCTGCACATTCAGATAGCCGGGGCCAAACTGGACCCGCTTGTCGTCGTGCACCGTCATCCCTACTGCCAGATGGGCCTCGTGTGCAGCCAGCCGGTCGGCCATCTCGGCCACCCGTGGGGCGACGACGAATTTCACCTTTACGCCCAGCCTGTTGCTGAATAGCGTCAGCAGGTCATAGTCCAACCCGGCGTAGAGGCCGTCGGAATCCAGGTAGAAGCTGGTTGGACCATTGCGGACGAGCACCACCAGTTCCCCCGACTGCTTGAGCGAGGGAACGGCCTTGCTTACTGGCGCGGGCGCAGGGGCCGGGGTACAGGCCGCCAGAAAGCCAAGCGCAATCCACAAAAGTCGACGAAGCATGCATGCTGTCTCGTATTGGAAGCTGCGCGATTGTGCCATGACATTGGGGTAAGCTTCGAGATTCCGTAAGAGTTGACAAGCCCGCCAAGACACTGCAGAATGCGCGGCTTCCGTTGGAAAGGTGGCAGAGTGGTCGAATGCGCCGGACTCGAAATCCGGTTAGGCGTTATGCGTCTACGTGGGTTCGAATCCCACCCTTTCCGCCACGGAAAAAGTACAAAGCCCTGATGAGTCAGGGCTTTTTGCTTTTCTACGCCCAGCGCCGTGTTCCTACGTACACCATCGATCAGTTCAAACCCGGCTGAAAGGTGGCTGGCGACAGATGGTCGAGGTAAAACACCCCATCTACATAGTCCACCAGTCGCGGCTTGCCGTTTGAGTAGCCCTCTCCGTAGGTATCCACCCCCAACATCGCAAGGTCAACACCCGGCAGCACGCCCGCCTTCAGGTCGACAAAACCTTGCTGGGCGCCAGCATCATGCAGCGCGGACTCGATGGACGGCCGATGATGGGCACCGATGGTCACCACCTTGTTGTCGGCAAAGTTGAGGTAGCTGCCGCTAAAGCCGGTGAAATAGACGTGATAGAAATCCTGCGTCGGCATCTGCTTGCGTACCGACATCATCATGCCAACCGCGCCGGGGAAGAGCGAAGCCTTCTGACCGTGAAAATCATGCGTCCAGATGATCACCTTCTGGCCTGCATAGGGGCGCTTTAGTAGCCAGACCAAGTTATCGGCCATCGCATAGTCACGCGCCAGAAAGGCGTTGAACGGGTCTTTCTCGGCTTTCCAGTAGTGGTCCGCCTGTGCGCCAAGGCTCGCTACAATGCGCCGCCAGTAGCCGGCACCATCCTTGGCGCCCGTTCCCTGCGCTGGGTCTTGGGCCAAGATCGTTTCCGCCTCGGCCAGTACATCGTGAAATGCTTGCTGCTCGGCCTCAGTGGGTGGTTTGCGATCCATCTTGAGCAGGGCAGTGCAAATGGATTTGAAGGTCGACCAATCAGGCGAATCCGGTAGCTTGGACTGGTGCGCGCGCAGCTGCGTTGCCAGGTCATCGACCAGCGCAGTTTGCGACATGACGCCGCTGTGCTGCGCATCGAAAGTCGCGAGCGCCAAGTGCTTGCTACCCTTACCTTGGGTGTCGAGATAGTCGAACAGCGGTCGCACCTGGGTCGTCTTCGAATACATATAGAAGATGTTGCCAGGCACGAGATCGCGCAGTGGCTTGCTGCCATCTCGCGCCGCCAGCCTGCCGCCTTCATAGAATCCGCTCTCAAGCGCCAGCACATTGAAGCCCATTTGCTCGTGCAGGTATTCGACCAACCGCACCTTGAGCGAAAAAACCTCCGCTTCGCCGTGTGTCTGCTCACCGAGCACTACGTAGCGCGCATCGCCAATGGCTCGCCCGAATGCTGCCAGGTCGTCAAATCGATGATCGGCCGCATCCGTGCTGCGTAGCGGCGATACCTGTTCCACCAAACCATCGGCACGGGCTACCCCAAACGCCAGCACCGCACCCAAGACAAGCAGCGGAAAACGCTTCATCTAGTCGCCCCAGATCACGTGACCGGGGATTATAGGCAGGCGAATGCGCAAAACGGGGCCTTCTCAGCCTACCCTGCTGGGGTCTTTGGCGTGGGCACAACAGACCGGTATTAAGACGGCTCGTCTCCCGCCTCACCCTCGCCCAGCCGGCGAGCCATCTCCATCGCAGATTGCGCAAAGCGGCTGGTCAGGGTCGCCAGCTGCTGCCGATCCTGGCTTGACCACCCCGCAAACAAGCGCAGGTAGATGCCTTCCCGCGCGCGATTGAGCGCTGCCACCAGCACCATTCCGCGTTCGCTGATCACCGCTTCGCGTACGCGGCGGTCTTTGGCGCCGGCACGTCGCGCGATCAAGCCTAGCGACTCCAGCTTGGCCACCTGGCGACTGACGGTGGTGTAGTCGCGTCCGGCCATGTCAGCCAGCGCCACCACCCCAATCGGGCCGCGCCGCTCGATGCGTACCAGCAGGGGCATCAGCGCCCGGTCAAGCTCAATACCCGCTTCTCTGATCAGCACGGCATCCGGCTGCGGTTGGTTAAAGAGCCCCGTCAGGTCCAGCAGGGCATCGTGCAGTAGGGTCAGGTCGTCATTCATATCAGGCGCGTATCATGCATTGGATTCGAGTGTATTTTACACATTTATCTTGACGAGGAACGCAGCCTTGCTTACGCTTTATGTGTGTATTTTGCACATATACAAGCAAGGGATTATTCAATGCTGCCTACTCAAGAGACTGATGTACTGATCGTCGGTGCAGGCCCGGCCGGCCTGACACTGGCCATCGAACTGGCCCGGCGCGGGATTGCGTTTGCACTGATCGAACAACGTGACGAGCCTTTTCAGGGTTCGCGCGGCAAAGGCATCCAGCCCCGCACATTGGAGATCTTCGAAGACATGGGTGTACTCGACAGCGTGCTGGCGATGGGCGGGACCTACCCGCCCAAACGGTATATCCGCCAGGGGCAGATCAGCGAGGAAGCCTTGACTCCCCCGCCTAGCGACGCCGCAACGCCTTACCCGCAACCGTGGATGCTGCCGCAGTTCCTGACCGAACACTGTTTACGCGAGCGCCTGAAGACCTTCGGCAAAGTACCGCGTTACGGCTGTGGCCTGAATGATTTTGTACAGGATGAAGAAGGCATTACTGCGACTGTGCGTACAGACGCTGGCATCGAGACCATCCGTGCGCGTTTCCTGGTGGGCGCAGATGGTGGCCGAAGCACCGTGCGGCATCGGCTTGGCATCGGCTTCCCCGGCGGCTCGCTCGACACCCACGCCGTCGTTGCCGATCTTGCGCTCACGGGGCTTGCGCCCGATGCCTGGTATATCTGGGGCGATAGGCCAGCCGACATGCTGATGCTGGTGCCGCTACACGGTACCCACCTATTCCAGCTGCAAGCAGCTATGAACGCCGATACGCCCTCGACAATGACGCAGCAGGATATCGCCGCACTGATCGAGGCACGCACAGCGCGCACCGATATCGAAGTGCAATCGGTATCGTGGTCGTCGGTCTACTCGATGAGCGCTCGGCTTGCCGATCAATTTCGCGTGGGCCGAGCCTTTATCGCGGGCGACGCAGCCCACACGCACCCACCTACTGGCGGGCAGGGCTTGAACACCAGCGTGCAAGATGCCTACAACCTGGGTTGGAAGCTGGCGTCAGTACTACGCGGCGCGCGCGACACACTGCTGGATACCTACGAAGCCGAGCGCCGCCCCATTGCTGCAGGCATGTTGGGTCTATCGACTCGCCTTTTGGATGCGTTCAAACAGAATGCAGACGTGCAGCGCGGCAAAGAGACGCAACAACTCGACCTGCACTACCGCGACTCGCCTTTGAGCTTGGGCGGTATGCACACGTCCGTGCGACTACAACCCGGCGACCGCGCACCCGACGCAGTCTGCCAGTCGGCAGAAGGCACCACGGTCAGACTGTTTCAGTATTTGGCAGACCCACGCTGGGCATTGCTGATCTATGATGGCGCCGCCTTGCCATTCGAATTCGCCCACGGCACGATCAAGCTGATTCACATCGGCCCACAAGGCGACCTGATCGACAACAACCGTGCGCTTGCAACGCGCTACGGCCTGGCGGCGGGTGATAGGGTACTGATCCGCCCGGATGGCTATATCGCAATGATGCCCAAGGCAGGCGATCTGGCCGCGCTAGAGACCTACCTGGCGGCCAATTGCAGATGAGCTCGTGGGCGAGCGGCCGGGTACCTTGGCCGCCTCACCCGCCAAGCGTCTTGAGCATATTCAGGCTCGTTACCTCGAACCCGAGCGATCGATACAGCGCCTGCGCGCCCTCGTTGTAGGCAAACACATGCAGGCCCAGGCGCTTCATGCCGCGCTCGTGCACGATGGGTTCCAAAGCCTGAATCGCCCGCTTGGCGTGGCCTTGCCGGCGAAATGCTTCGTGGACGCGAATCTCGTAGATAAAGGCGCTGCGTACACCCGCAAGCTCAACAACAGCCCACCAGAGGATGCCAACTGACTCGGAGTCATGGCCAAGAATCCGGTAGAAGTAATGATCAGGCGTAGCCAGCCCTTGAGGGAGCAAGCGGTCAAGCTCGCCTTTCGACTGCGCCATCGCCGTATCGGCAGACCAGCGACCGGACTTCACGTTACTTTCTGCGTAGCCAGCAATCTCCTCATTCAGGAAGGTGTTGAAATCATTCTCGGTCATCGGTGAAAGTACAGTCACAACACATCCTTTGTCGCGAGTTTGAACTACACCGACATCGCGACGGCGAGGTCAGTGCTTCTTCGAGGGCGGCTTTTTCTCAGCAGGCGGGGTCTTGGGCTTCTCGTCCTTTGCGCCCTCATCCTTACCCTTGTCGGCCTTGGCCTTATCGTCGTCCGCCTTGTCGCCTTTTACTTTGTCATCGTCAGGTTTACCTGCCCCGGCTTTGTCGTCCGCATCGGGCTTGGGTTCCCCGGCTGAGCCTGGCTTATCGTCGTTCCGCCATTTGGGCAGGCGATGCGCATCATAGCCGTAGCCTCGGCCAGACCGCTTGTGCAGGGTCTGCAGTACGTTGTCGATCCCCTGAGCTTGATGGAAGGCTGCCGACGCTGCATATTCAGCAGGCGCTGTCTGCAGTGCTGCCGGCTTACCGTCACGGGTCGTACCGCCCGTCTCGCCCGCCTTCAACGAGACCGTTTCTCCGTGTGCTGTGCGCAGCACAGTGGCACCATCGTAGACTTGGTCATAGGTACCGACCGCCGCACCGCCCGCTATCTGCGCCGTCACGACCATGACCTCATGATCGGTCCCCAGTACACCGCACACGCCGTCTGGCGTGGTCATGGCGTAGGCCGCAGGGTTGGCATGGCCAATCGCACCGGTGATCGAACGGACCGAGCCATAGATCAAGTTCACCCACGCCCGCGATTCATTGGGTGCGTCGGGCTCAAAACGATAGTCGTCGATCCGCATGCGGGTATTCGGCTTCAGCGTAAGGCTGGCGCCATCGACCATCGATAGCACTGCCCAGCCATCGACACCGGTCGCCAGCACATCGCCCGCCTCGACATGTGCAAGGACAGCAGCAGTACGTGGTCGGCCATCCGGCCCCCAGCGCTTGATCTCGCCCCCCTCGGCCTCGATGCGACCCACCACGACTGCGTAGGCCAACTGCCCCATAGCCGCGATCAGAATCAACCCAAATCGCCATGCGCGCATGCTGCTTTACTCCAATTTTGTATGCCTGACAGAACGGCTCGCCAGGGATTGCGTTGACAGCAACAAGGGCATTTACGCATCAAAACGCAACACGCTGCGGGCTAGCCCGCCATGTGCGGCATGGCCCGGCACCAAGCGGTGTTCGAGCGCGTTTTTCAGGCCACTTACTGATCAACGACTTAGCGGAAAACAGTGAATTTATCATGACAGGCTATTGACACGAAAAATTTGGTGCCTATAATGGCGGCTCTTCGTAAGCAACGCACGAAGCGAAGCGGGAGTAGCTCAGTTGGTAGAGCGCAACCTTGCCAAGGTTGAGGTCGAGAGTTCGAGACTCTTCTCCCGCTCCAAACTGCTTAGTGTGTTACGAAGGGTGTATCAGCACCAAATGCGGGAGTAGCTCAGTTGGTAGAGCGCAACCTTGCCAAGGTTGAGGTCGAGAGTTCGAGACTCTTCTCCCGCTCCAGAATTCAAGAAGGGAAAGTTGCTGACTTTCCCTTTTTCGTCTCAATAACCTAGTATCCTGTGCGTGTAGCGATACACCATGGCGGGTTAGCAAAGTGGTTATGCAGCGGATTGCAAATCCGTCTACGTCGGTTCGATTCCGGCACCCGCCTCCAGTGAACTTGTTGAATTAGCCGCCTCTTTGGGCGGCTTTTTCATTTCCAACGTCCGCCTAAACCATCGAAAGCTGACGTTAGCCACCCGAGATAGGCGCCGAGCCACCCGCTAGATGGACAGCTTGTCCGTCTATGGCAGTTTCAGGCCCGGCCCCACCAGAGCGATGGCATCCACAAGCTGTTATCAAAAGCCCACGACGCACACGCACTCAGAACCGCGCTCGAACTTCCGAAATACCGCCCGACATGAGACAATTGCAGCGCTTCCAAGCAGCGAGGGAGCGGAATGATCGCCAATTTTCAGCAAATGCCTGAAAAATAGGCCAAAGTGGTTCAACATCCACCGCGACGCGCATCACATTCGATGCACACCCCCCTCTCTGCCCATCTGCCCGGATGGTGAAACTGGTAGACACAACGGACTTAAAATCCGTCGGCTGGAAACAGCTGTGCCGGTTCGATTCCGGCTCCGGGCACCAAGTTTGTGTTCTTGAAGAGTCAGGAACAACCAAAATCCCGTGAAACTTGGCGTTTACGGGATTTTTTGTTTCATATTCTCCAGATTGACTTCCCGAAGCCATTACCCGACGCGGGTGACGACATGAACAATACCAAAGAGCCAAAGATGATCCGCCCGCGGCACGCGAACATCTCAAGATGCGTACGTATCGTAATCGCTGCCTTCTTGATGGTTCTGCCGCCCCACAGTCTGGCGACCGCCCCGGCAGTGACTGGCAACGTGGGCGATATCGTGTTCATCAGTGTCACCGATGACGATATTCGAACACTGGGACCCATGCCGCTTGATCGCAGGCTCTATGCACAAGCTATCGTCGAGGCAAGAAATCGCGGCGCCAGCGCGATGCTCATCAAATTTTTCTTTGACCGCAGCACCCCATCGGACGACGCATTGGCTGACGCAATGAAGACCCTGCCAACTTTTCTGCAGCAGGACTTCAAGGCGGAAAGCACGGTGGCACCTTCGGGCGACACAGGAACCGTCATGTCAGGAATCCTCTCAGGCGCAAACCCTACGCTATTTGCTGCATCGAAGGGCGTAGGGTTCGTAACGGCGCGTTCTGGGTCGGAATCAGACCGCATTGAGCTCGTTGCTTACGCCAAAGACAAGCGGATTGAGAGTTTGCAATTGCTGGGTGCCGAAGCACTGCTGCATACGCAGGCCGTCGTCACCAAGCAAACCTTGACGCTCGGTAAGCTCAGCTTTGCCTTGGATGCACAGGGTCGGGCCGTTTGCGCCTATCAGGACGTCAGCCTGGCTCGCCCAGTAGCCCTGCACGACTTCCTGGCGCACAAAGGTGCCACGCCCAGCCTGGCAGGAAAGCTAGTGGTGCTTGGATATACAGCGTCCGACTCACCCACCGTGCAATATGATTCCGCAAAGTTGCCCGTTCACCAAGCGTTCTACCAACAACTGGCTTGCCTCGCTGGCATAAAGTAATCACTGCAACTAGCGGTGCCGCAGCGCCACGGCCACGCTACGGCAATGCAGCCGCCCCGTGATATGCAGGGCGGGCTCGGCAACGATTGAGCCAGTCACTCAGATGCGGTCGCTTATCGGCTTCGAATCGGTGAAGCAGGGGTATAACGCTCGCAACATTCAGATCAGCGATGGAAAAGTGGCGGCCCAACATCCAGTCCGAGTTCGCCAAATGCGCATTGAGATGCTCCAGCGGCCGCCGTAACGCGTCAGCAGCAGCTTCAGCCACATCGACGTCACGCAGGCTTTCCGGTAGGAAGTGCGTGTGCGACGCCCAGCGGGTATAGGCATCTTCCACGCTGCTTATTGCCCAGAGGGACCACTGAAGCGCCAACGCCTGATCTGACGCCACGTCGGGCCATAGCCGCTGCGCTTTTTGTGCGAGGTAGAGATTGATGGCGAGCGACTCTGTCAGCACAAATCCCTCGTCGCTAATCGCCGGTATGGTGCCTTGCGGGTTGACCGACCGGTAAGCTGCATCGTTGCGGCATGATTCCCACGACAGCGGAATATGGTCGAACTCAAGCCCAAGCTCTTTTGCAGCCCAGAGTACTCTAAAGGTACGTGAACGACTCGTGCCATATATGCGTAGACTCACCGCTACCTCTTGGTTTGCTAAGTTGTGATCATAGGCTGCCGATTCTACTGCAGCCGAGATTGCAATCCTGTCTCCCCGCTGCAACTATTGGTTGCCGCTCGCACACCGAGCGGCGTTCAATACATGTGATCCGTCACCCATATAAATTGTTTGATCCAGGGGGAATAATGAAAATATCGTCAGTCCAGCATATCGCCGTGCTTCTCATCGCCTCATTCTTTCATTGCGCAGCAGATGAAACACATGTCACGACCAAGCGCGGAGCCGAAGTCAGTGTGCTAGCAGAATTCCCTACAGGTAACGGCCCCTTCCCTACTGTCGTCCTCGCGCCCGGGCAGGGCTACCACATGCGGCTTCCAGTTTTGGTTGAAACGACCAAACAGCTGATCGCAAGAGGCTACGCGGTTTACCGGTTCGACTGGGCCTACTTCACCAAAGACGCGAAGCACGGTGAACCCGCAGAAGACCTTTCAACAGAAGTGGAAGATATGCGCGCGGTGCTGGATCTTGCACGGGTAGACCCGCGTGTCGATAAGACGAAAATGTCGGTTGGCGGAAAGTCATTGGGCTCACTCGTTGCGTGGCAGGTATTCACCACCGATAAAGCGCTACGTAGCGGGCTCTTCCTGACACCGGTTTGCAGCCACACCGACGCCGGTAAACCTCCGGTATCGGAAGCCACAGAGAACTATGCGGGTAGCCATCAAGAAACCCGCCCCGTGGCCTATATCTCTGGCGATCATGACCCGCTTTGCTCGACGCCACTGCTATACCGGTTTGCAGAATCAGCAGGTGGGCCGGCACGGGTTGCCGTAGTGGGTGGCGATCATAGCTTCAGGGTACAAAATAGTGCGGGTGCTGTATTGGATGCACCATCCACGCATAGTGTTTCACTCGTGGCGGATCTCGCCACGAACTTCATCGACAACACATTGCGGGACTGAAATACGCTTCGTCAGCCGAGACAGACACGGCGAACGATGGTCGCCATTTCCCTAGGAAAGTGGCGACCCATATAAGGCAGCTACCACGCCGCCAAACCATAGCTCGCCATGATATGGCTCAGCTGCCCACTCTTGCGCAGCCGCACGATGCCTGCATCGTAGGTTTGCGCCATCTGCTTGGCATCGAGGCGAGTCGGCGAAAAGCCGAGATAGCCGGGAATCGGGGTTTCGCAACCTGCCTTGCGTAAGCCGGGGTGCGACATCTTGAAGAGCGACCAATCCACCAGGTGCTCCTCTTCGATAAAGGCATCGAGGCGGCCCATTTCGAGCTTGCTGATCATGCGCGGCACAATGTCGTCGCCGCTATGCACTTCGGCGTGCTGCGTCTTGCTTTGCAGCCACGCATCAATGCGCGGGCCGTAGTCATAGCCTTTGATGACGCCGATGCGGCGGGCACCGAAGTCGGCAGGTGAGTGGTAAGGCCAGCCGCTGGCGATGGGTGTGTAAACGCAGAAGCGATTGACCGATACGGCTTCTTTGGGAAACACGAAATCGGGTGCTTCTGCACGGATGGCAGACGGGATGACGTCGAAGCGGCCGGCGCGGACATCGACGAGCGCACGGGCGTAGTTTTCGTTGTGGAAATCGACCCGATACCCAAGCGGCTCGAAGATCGCGCGCACGATCTCGATGGTGAACCCTGGCTGGGCGTCGGTTTCATGGCAGCTGAATGGGCACCAATAGTCTGGCGCGACGATGCTGAGCACCGGCGCGGCGCTGACTGCGGTGCAAAGGATCGCCGCCAGCCAGAAAACAGGGCGCAGGAAAAATTGGCGCATGGGCGAGTATGAGGTGTCGAACAGCAATGCCTGAACCCACTATGGCATAAAACCTCGCCCGCGGGCCACCCGTGCGGCCTGTGTGAATATGGACGCACACAAGCTGCGCACAAACCTCTAAGATTCGCCGCGCATCACACTCAATCTAAAAACCAGGAGGAAAAGAATGAAGCATATTGCACTGGGTATCATGCTGGCTGCGAGCACCATGGCATTGGCAGACGCGATCAAAGTCAAGCCGGGCTTGTGGGAGACCACGCTGACCCGCCAGGTCGTCGACGGCCAGGACATGACCCGCCAGATCGAAGCCATGACCAAACAAATGGCTGCCGCATCTCTGCAGAGCATGACGCCCGAGCAGCGCAAGCAGTTTAAGGGTGCAATGGATAATAAGCGGGCCTGTGTGAGCCCGGCGATGGCTGCCGATTACGTAGCCTGGGTTGAGCATAACGGCATGTGCAAAGTCACGACCAAGCCATCGCTCATGGGTAGCACCGTTCACTATGCGCTCTCGTGCAATCAACAGGGCCGTGTGACAACGGGCACCGGCGACGTCACCTTCAGCGGCGACAATGCCACTACGCATATGGAAATGGTCTCAAACGATGCAGCCAGCGGCAAGCACACCGTGCAAGTCGACATGACATCGCGCTACCTCGGCGCGGACTGCCAGGGTATTCAGCCCTACGACCAGCAGCCGTCTCACGTTTCATCGGCAAACTGAGTCTGACGCCCAGCGGAAGCCCGCTTCGCCCATGGCGTCGCGGGCCATCGTGTTGCACGCATGGATTGGACGGGAGATATGCCCTCCCCGGCGCGCCCGACCCAGTCTTACGATTGCCGAAAATGCTCGATAAAACACCGTAGTTTCATCGGCAGGTGATGGCGATTTGGGTAATAGAGATGAAAACCGGGTACGACCGGGCAAATTGACGTCAACACGCGAACCAGCCGATTGGACGTCAGCAGATCAGCCGCAGCGCTCTCCAGCGCATACACCAGACCAAAGCCGCTCAATGCGAGGTCGAGCATGGCCTCTGAATCATTGACGACGATTGACCCGCGCACTTCGATCTCTTTCAGCAGCCCGTCATCGAGCACGGTCCAGCGCAAGGTGCCACCATGGGCAAAGCGAAAGCGTATGCAATCGTGTCCTATCAGTTGGGCCAACGTCTCTGGCACGCCCTTACGGGCGAGATAATCCGGCGAAGCCATGATGGCGAGTCGTTCGTGACGACTAAGGGGTACGCTGATCATGTCTTGCTGCAAGGCATCGCCCAAGCGAATGCCGGCATCCATCCCCCGCTCGACAATATCGACATAAGTGTCGTTGATGCTCAGTTCCAGCTGGATTTCTGGGTAGCGGGCACGAAAGCCATCCAGCCTGGGGCGGACCAGCCCGGTAAAGGCGGAGCGCGGCAGGTCAAGACGCAATACGCCGGCCGGCTTATCGCTGAAACTACGGAGTCGTTCTGTCGCTTCGCTCAGGTCCGCAATCGCCGGGCCGACATGTGCCAGGAAGCGCTCCCCAGCTTCAGTCAACGCGACGCTGCGGGTGCTCCGATTCAGTAACCGCACATCCAATCGCGCTTCAAGCGCCTTGAGGGATTGGCTCACCGCCTGGGGCGATACATCGAGTATGGCCGCGGCTGCAGTGAAGCTGCGTGCATGGGCCACGGCCTGAAATACCACTAAGCCATCCAACAGATCTGTGCGCATGATTATCAATAATTCGTTTAAGAAACGTAATTATTATGCACATTTATCTTTCAAGTGATCCTGCGCAAAGTAACGGTGTGCACCAAGCACATCAAAACAACGCTTATAGGAGAACACCATGCAGGCCTATCACCTTGAACGCAGCGATGGCCCCATCAACCAACTCGTACTGCGCGAGCATGCGATACCAACGCTCGAACCGCGGCAGGTCTTGGTTCGCATCCGCGCGACGTCGCTCAATCGCCGCGACTTGATGATCCTGAACAATACCTACCCGGTGCCGACTGCAAAGGATGTCATTCCCCTATGTGATGGCGCGGGCGAAGTCGTCGCAATCGGCCCTGCGGTGACACGGGCATCCATCGGCGACCGGGTCACCGCCAGTTACTTCGCGCATTGGGTTGAAGGGCGGCGCACGCGGTCGGCGACCTTTGCCCAGTATGGTGTCTCGCTGAACGGCATGCTTGCCGAGTATGCGGTGATCGAAGAAGACAGCCTGGTGCACGTCCCCGCCTATCTGGCATGGGAGGAGGCTGCGACGCTGGCCTGCGCAGGTGTCACCGCATGGTCAGCCCTCAATGGCGCTCGCCCAGTTTTGGCAGGCGAGACCGTCTTGACCCTTGGCAGTGGTGGGGTAGCGCTGTTTGCACTGCAATTTGCCAAAGCAATGGGCGCCCGGGTGATCACCGTCACATCCAGCGCGAGCAAGGCGCCATTTCTCCGCTCCCTAGGCGCGGACGAGGTCATCGACGCGCATACGTACCCGAGTTGGGACGAAACAGTACGCGACCTGACCGATGGCCAGGGTGTCGACCATGTTGTTGAGGCGGTGGGGCCAGATACCCTTGAGCGCTCGATCCGCGCAACCGGGTTTGATGCGCAGATCGCCCTGGTCGGCGTCTTTGCAGAGCAAGAAAAATACCTGAACCTGTCTGCCCTGCAGGGCAAGATCCTCAACCTGCGGCGCATCGCGGTCGGTTCGCGTAGCGACTTCGAAGCGATGAATCAATTCATGGCGACGCATGCCCTACGCCCCGTCATCGAACAACGTTTCAACTTTGCAGATGCGCCAGCCGCCTACCAGCACTTTGCTACCACACGGAATCTGGGAAAGACAGTCATCACGCTGCCTTGATCGACAACCAAACAAACGCCGCGACGCACAATGCGTTGCGGCGTTGCTTATCAGCTATCGAAGCCGAGTCGCGTTAGAAACTGTACGACATCCCAAGCTGCGCCGAAGACTGCGTCTTGCGCTGCACCAGAGGGCTACGCCCCGCATCGCCTTGCAGCTGTGCCACCTTGAGCACCCCCATCAGTTTCCAGTCTTTAGTGAGTTCCTGATCGACCGCCACGCCGATACTGGTTTGCGCAATACCGGCTTTGGCCGTATAGGCGGTGAACCGACTATGTGCAGCCTGGTCGTTGGTTACGCCAAAGAAGGCCTGCGCCGTTTTGTCGTCGATCCAGTCTACGTTCACAGAGCCCACGAGCGTGGTCCCGGCCTGGATCTGATACGGTGCAGACAAGGTGAATTCGAGCGCCGAGCCCTTGTAGCTGCTCACAGCGCGGTTTGCACGCAGGCCGAGCGATACCCAGCCCAGCTGTACGTCGCCGTAGGCGTCGATCATGCCCGTACCAGCAACATCGCCCATACCGGCGAGGCGGTCACTGCCCGGGCGGGCGCCCAATATGCCATTTTCCCGGTGATCGATACGCCCAGGATTACCGCTGAAGGCGATGCCGAAGTGATAATCGTCGTGGTTCAGAAAGGTCCAGTACAAGCCTTGCACGCCGAGCCCTGCCACGCCATAGTCTTTCGAAACATAAGAGAACGATGCGCCCAGCAAGGGATGCACCCGCTCGGTGCTGCTGCCGGCATATTCTGGCGCAGCGCCAACGCCAAACAAGACTTCCCGATTCCAGCCGGTCTTCGGCTCATCAGCGCGGGCTGACGGTAAACTGGCCGCCAACAGCAGCGTCAGGGTTGCAATCATCGGTTGGTAACGGGTATTCAAACGGTTTTTCATAAGATGTCTCAGGTTGGAAATGCGACGGATTCTGCCGAACCCAATCTTTACGATGCCTTAAGACGACCGTTTGCCCGGTTTTGAAATGTAACAAAATGCGTAACATCAGAATGCCGCTGTATGACTTCCTTAAGTGCACATTAAGCAGCGCACCACTACACTCTCGCCATGCATCTACTCCTCGTTGAAGACGACCTCGATCTTGGCCAATCGCTGCAGCAATCGCTAAAGGGCGATGGCTTTACCAGCGAATGGGTTCGCACCAGCAGCCAGGCACGGGAATTTGCCGATGCCGGCCGGTTCGACTGTGTTGTACTGGATCTATCGCTACCCGATGGTTCAGGGCTGGACTTGCTGCGCCTCTGGCGCGGTCGGGATGACGCTACGCCGGTGATCATCATTACTGCACGGTCTGCACTGACCGACCGCCTGGCAGGGCTCGACGGCGGGGCCGATGATTTCGTACTCAAGCCATTTGCACCGCCTGAGCTGTTTTCCCGTATCCGCGCAGTCATGCGGCGCTATAGCCAGCGGGCTGAAAACACCTGGGCCTGCGGCCGAATTCAGATCGAAACGCGGACTCACGAAGTTCGCCAGGATGGCTCACCCATTGAGCTCTCGCCGCGCGAATTCCAGATCCTGCTGGAGCTTGCCCGACGCGACGGCGGTGTGATCTCCAAGGACGAACTGGCCGAGCGCTTGGCACCACTAGGCGATCCAATCGACTTCAATGCGATCGAGGTCCATGTCCACAATTTGCGGCGCAAGCTCGGCGCGGAATCGATCGTCACCGTGCGAGGCGTTGGTTACCGGATGGCATCATGAGGCACTTTCTTCAGCCCTCCATCTCACGGCGCACGGTGCTGGCCCTGCTATTGGGGATGTTCGCCGTACTGGTCGTCGAGTTGGCGCACAATTACTTCACGCTGCTCGGTGCGAGCGATGATGGATTGCATGCCCAGCACCGCCGTTTCGTCATTGCCATGACGAAGGTCTTCGACCAGCAACCCGACGCAGCAGGCATACGAGCGGCCGCTGAGACTCTTGACCTCATGGTGGCGGCGCAATACGAGGGCAGCAAGATCAAGTTCAGACTGCCTAGAATTCAGGTATGGGATCGAACCGGACACCGTATCTATGCATCGCCCGGCAGCCCGTCAACACGGTTGTCGCAAGACCTTTCGGGGGAAAAGGAAGTCGATCTGAACGGGCATCATTACCTGTTGGAGATTCAGTCTTCACCTCGTTATGTCATTGAACACGCCTTTGAAACCGAAGGCATGCATCGGGTGCTGATTCTCGACATCTTGCAAGACCTGATTGTCGACGTTGCGATTGCATTCCCCTTTGTGTTGATCCCCATCCTGTTGGGCGTGCACGGCGGCCTTAAACCCTTGCGCATGCTCTCGCGCGATATCACGCGGCGGCATCCTAACGACCTCACCCCCGTACAGACGACGGTGCATTACAAGGAACTTCAGCCGCTGGTTGATTCGATCAACAACCTGCTGGCCCGACTGGCGCACAAGATCGGCACCGAGCGCGAGTTTGTGAACGATGCGGCACATGAGCTGCAAACACCGCTCGCTGTCGTGGCCAGCCAGGTGCATCTCTTGGCGACTGCAACGACGCCGGAAGCACGGGAAGAAGCGCATCGACGCAGCGAGGCGGCGATTGCCCGAGCCGCCCATCAGGTACGGCAGATGCTCGACCTGGCCGCCCTGGATGCCAACGCGCATGCGGCGAATCAACAGGTCGACCTCGCCCGCCTTGCACGTGAGCAGATCGCTCAGCTGGAACCGACGGCGCGAGCCAAGGGACTGACGCTGGAGATGGAGTCGCCGCAGCTATTGTCGGTGCGCGGTGCCGCGCCAGCTGTGCATTCCATCGTGCAGAACCTACTCGACAATGCAGTGCGCTATACGCATGAAGGCGGCTGGATACGCGTTGCGCTGGAACACACGGGGTCGCATGCGGCACTCCGGGTGCAAGACAACGGCCCAGGCATCGCTGCCGAAGACTGCGAGCGGGTTTTCGACCGCTTCTACCGAGCGCCCGGCACGGCGAGTACCGGTACCGGCCTCGGGCTCGCCATCGTGCGGCAAGCGGCCGAAAAGCTGGGCGGTCGGGCCTGCCTTGAGCCAAGATTG
>Ga0213872_10000145_pt1 | contig 64663 bp, 60 predicted proteins | sample VelepicomBERX_R2_FD_160071 | JGI IMG/M metagenome (GOLD analysis project Ga0213872, IMG submission 160071) | Rhizosphere microbial communities from Vellozia epidendroides in rupestrian grasslands, the National Park of Serra do Cipo, Brazil - RX_R2 | ecosystem: Host-associated > Plants > Roots >... | reverse complement strand
CCGCCCGACCGAGGTCGAGACGCTGCTGGGAGACCCGTCCAAGGCCAAGGCCAAGCTGGGCTGGACTCCCAAGACGACGCTCAAGGAACTTGTGGCCGAGATGGTGCAGGCCGACTACAGCTCGGCGCAGCGCGACAGCCTGGTCAAGCAGGCCGGCTTCCAGGCCTACGACTACCATGAATAAGCCCATGAGTGCGATCGACAAGAACGCCCGCATCTTCGTCACCGGCCATCGCGGCATGGTGGGCTCGGCACTCGTGCGCCGCCTGCAGCAGGGCGGCTACACGAATCTCGCAACCGCGACGCGCTCGGAGCTCGACCTGCTGGACCAGCGCGCGGTGCAGGCCTTTCTGGCCGAGTGCCGGCCCGACTACATCTTCATCGCGGCGGCCAAGGTCGGCGGCATCCAGGCCAACAACGTATACCGCGCCGACTTCCTCTATCAGAACCTCATGATCGAGGCCAATCTGATCCACGGCGCCCATCTAGCTGGTGTACAGCGGCTGATGTTTCTGGGATCGAGCTGCATCTACCCCAAGCTGGCGCCGCAGCCGCTGACGGAAGACTCCCTGCTGACCGGTCCGCTGGAACCCACGAATGAGCCCTATGCCATCGCCAAGATTGCCGGCATCAAGCTCTGCGAGGCCTATAACGCGCAATTCCAGCGACAGTACGTCAGCGCGATGCCGACGAACCTTTATGGCCTCAATGACAACTACGATCTGGCCAACAGCCATGTGCTGCCCGCATTGATCCGCAAGTGTCACGAAGCCAAGCAGCGCGGCGATGCCGAGCTCGTGGTCTGGGGCAGCGGCACACCGCTGCGCGAATTTCTCTACGTCGACGATCTCGCTGACGCCTGTGTGCACCTGATGGAGCAGGGCTATGACGGCCCGCTCGTAAATATCGGCTGCGGATCCGACGTGACGATCCGCGAGTTGGCCGAAACGGTCATGAAGGTCGTCGGCTTCGAAGGCCGCATCGTCTTCGATGCCAGCAAGCCCGACGGTACCCCGCGCAAGCTGATGAGCGTGGAGCGGCTGTCCTCGCTTGGCTGGCGCGCCCGCACGGGATTGGAGCAGGGAATTGGGCTGGCCTATGCCGATTTCCTGAGTCGAGATGCGGCGGCCGTTGTCTAAGCCCGATGTCTTGAAGTCATGACGCACGGGGCATCGACGCTTGCAGCCCGCAGTCTGCGTGCCGTGGTCTGGTCCTACCTGGGCGCGGGTATGCGCATCTGCGCGCAACTCGTCATTCAGGTCGGTCTTGCGCGTCAGCTCGGACCGGCGGCCTTCGGCCAAGCCAGCACGGTGCTACTGGTGATGGGGCTCGGCTGGTTGCTCGCCGATGCCGGGTTCGGATCCGCCCTGATTCAGAAGGAACAGCTCCAGGACGACGACCTCGCTTTCGCGCTCGGCTGGGTCGTCCTGCTGTCGACGCTGATCGGCGTATTGACCTACGGCCTCTCGCCGTGGCTGGCGGGTCTGCTGAACGACCCGGCCCTAGTGCCGCTGGTGCGCGCATGCGCCGTGCTCATCCCCCTGCAAGCTTTGTCGAACATCCCGTTGAGCCTGCTGCGCCGCGACCTGGACATGAAGCGTCAGCAATTGCTCAGTGTCGGCACCTATGTGCTGGGAATGGGCGTGGTGGGATTTTCGCTGGCAGTCGCCGGCCTGGGGGCCTGGGCTCTGGTCGTGGGCTTCGGCGTGCAGCTGGCGCTGACGCTGGCACTGGGGTTTCGCTTGGCGCCCTTCCCTCTACGCTTGCGTCTGCATCACGCGAATACGGCCTTTCGCAACTTCGGCCTCAGCGTGTTGGCAACCAATCTGGCCAACTGGAGCATAGAGAGTCTGGATCGCCTGCTGGTCGGGCGGTTCTGGGGCCTGAAAAGCCTGGGCGAATATGCGGCGGCGGGCAATCTGGCGCGCGCGCCGGCCTCGGTCCTCGTGGGCACCTTGCAGGCCGTGGTGTTCTCGTCCACATCGCGTGCGCAGTCCGACCGCGAGCAGGTCCGCCGCGGCTTTGTCGCGGTGCTGTGCCTGGTCGCGCTCGTCAGCACGCCGCTGTTCTGCTTTCTGGCCGTGCAATCGGCCTTCGTGGTCCAGCTTCTTTACGGTCCGTCCTGGTCCAGCGCGGCACCCTTGTTCGCGGCGCTTTGCCTGAGCATCCCGAGCTATGCCGTTCTCTCGATCGCAGGACCCACGTTGTGGGGCCTGGGTGCCGCGCGATCCGAATTCCAGGTGCAGCTACTGATCGCCGTCGCCACCTTTGGCGGCTATGCCGCCCTGGCCGGCTGGCCGCTGGCAGAGGCCGTCTGGCTGGTGCCCGTACTCTCGCTGATACGCTCGATCCTAATCGTGAGGGCTCTGCTTCCGCGCTTGAACCTGAGCGTTCGGCATGTCCTGCATGCCTGCGCTGGAGGCGCGGCGCTTGCGATCGCTGCGGCGCTGATGGCCGGAGCGGGACTGATGCTGGCTCCGTCGCCTTGGACCAGCGTCCTGGTGAGTGCCGGCCTGTCGGCGCTGGCTTGCACGGCCGTTCTGCGGGCTGCGGGCCGTCATCTGCTGGTGGCCGAGCTTCGTTCCGTGATGATCCAGCGAGCCGCCGGCTCCGTGTGGGCTCGTCGCGCCTGCGGCTGGCTGGGCTTGCAGCCTGGAGTTGCTTCGTGAAGGCGCTGCATATTGCCTTCGTGGGGCATGTGGCGGGAGATGACATCCAGAGCCTGCTGGCGCCGGGCCAGGCCGTTGCATCACCGGGTTATGCCGGCGCGCCCCTGATGGGCGTGCTGATCGGCGAGCTGTTGCGCCAGGGACATCGCGTAACGGCCATTACCAGTGACTCCACGCTGCCGCTCGACGGCGGGCCCCAATACCGCCACGGCGCAGGTTTCAGCTACGTGGCAACGCCGGCGCGCCGTCGCGCCTGGCGGCCCAACGGGTTGCGGCTAGGGCGCGCGGTCGATTTCTTCGCGTTTGAGATCGGGCAGATCGCCCGTGCCGTCGATGCCTGCGCGCCCGATATTGTTCATGCCCACTGGTCCTACGAGATGGCGCTCGGCGCCATGCGCCAGGACCGGCCCATCCTCGTCACCTGTCACGACTCGCCGCGCCAGGTGCTTCGCTACTCGCGCAATCTCTACCGTTCCGTGCGCTACCTGATGGCGCGCCGGGTGTTCGCCAAGGGCCGGGAGTTCTCCGCGGTGTCGCGGTATCTGGCGGACGAACTCCGCCCCTACCTGGCCGAGGCGCCCGAGGTAATTCCCAACCCGGTGGCCGACTATGTATTCGCCGCCGGCGCGGGGCCGCGCCAACTGCCGGGCACGCGCCGGATCGGCCTGATCTGCAACGGCTGGGGCAGGCGCAAGAATGCGGAACCCGCCCTGGCGGCCTTTGCACGCTGGAGGCGGTCGGAGCCGCGCGCGGAACTCCACGTCTACGGGGACGACTTCGGTCCTGGCGAGCGAGCTCAGCGCTGGTCTCTCGGCCGCTGCCTGGCCGCCGGGATGCATTTTCACGGCAGGCTGCCGCACCGGGCCCTGGTCGAATCCCTCGCCACCATGGACGCGCTGCTTCATCCTGCGCTCGAAGAAACGTTCGGCGTTGTGCTCGCCGAAGCCATGGCGCTTGGTCTGCCCGTGGTGGCGGGGCGCAGCAGCGGCGCGGTGCCGGACGTGATGGCGGGAGATGCGCAGGGTCGCAGTCCGCTGGGGCTGCTGGTCGATGTAAGCCGTGTCGACGACATTGTCGGTGGGTTGGACGGCGTGTTCGACACCCAATACGCCGCGCGTTCGCGAGCCGGCATCGAGCGGGCCCGCGAGCACTACAGCACGGCCTCGGTGGTGCGGAGCTATGTCGACCGATACCACCGCATTCTTGCCAAGGAGTCACCATGCCCTTGATCACCGCTACAGCATGAATTCCCAGCATTCCACGTCATGAGCTACCTACTCATCGCCTTCTACGTTGCGACGCCCTATCTTGTGGCGGCGGCTGCGGGCCTCTCCATTGCCATCCTGGCGGTCCGTAGCTATGCGAGCTTCCGTGCCGGCATGATTCTGATGGTTTGCGCCTTCTGCCTGGACATCGTGGCGCTGTCGCGGCCCATCCTGCACATCGGCCTGACCCTCTACACCGCCGACCTGCCCATGGCCCTGCTGTTCGCCATTGCCGCTGCACGATGGATCGTGCGCCCGGATGTACCGCGGCGCGACCCGGCGTGGTTGTCGTTCGCATTGCTTTTCCTGGTCGACTTCGGCCTGGGACTCGTGATACACGGCACGGCGGCAGGCGCGCAGGCCCGTACCGATTTCCACGCCATTGCAGCAGGCGTCTATGCGTTGAGCTTCCCGGTCGGACGTAAAGAGATCCGTCAGACGATCGGCGCGCTGGTCGGTGCCGCCGTGGTCCTGATGCTGCTCTGCGTCTATCGCTGGACCGTTTACTACGGCAATTTTCGCGACTTGCTGCCACTCGCCGGCAGCTTCAACATCGATGGGCCGACGCGCGTGATCGGCTCGCCGGGCGCCCTGATGATCGGGCAGTTGGTGGTGGTGGGTCTGTTCTTTGTGTCCTTGGGACGCGGAGCCCTTTGGGCGCGCTTGCTGCTGCTCCCGATGACGGCCTCCGTGCTCGTGCTGCAACACCGCTCGGTCTGGCTGGCTTTGCTGGTCGGCCTGGGGGCCAGTTTGATCCTCGTGCGCAGCCACAAGGCGTCTCGCGTCCGGCAACTGCTAATGCTGGGCGCGCTAGTCGGGGCCGGCGTGATCGGCTTGGCCGCGAGTAGCGCGCTGCGCGGGCAGATCGAGACTTCCGCCGTGCGCGCGATCCAGGGCCAGGACACGGTGTCGGCGCGCTTCTCCAACTGGAAGGCCACCCTGACACAATGGCGTGAAGCCGGGCCACGCGCCATCGTCATGGGCCGTGAGGCCGGGGCCGACACGACGCGCACGGTCGTGGACTCCTCGGGCCGCGACGTGCGCATCAGCTTCGGTGCTCACAACTACTACATCATCGTGCTGACCACCATGGGCGTTGTCGGCGTGGCTCTTTTCGCGTGGATGGGCGCGCAGTCTCTCGCACGCCTGTACAGGCAATCTCGGGCCGACGACGACGACGCGCCCTATGCCAGTCTGTTGCTGGTGCTGCTGATGATGCAGGCTACCTACTATGTAGCCTATGCCACCGACCTGATGCAGTTCCTGATCTTCGGCATCGCCAGCGCATTTGCCTTCAGGCGCCATGCCGAGCCGGCCGAGGCAACCACGGCGCCGCAGGCGCGCCGCTTCCAAGGACCCGTAGTTCTCTGATGGGCGAGGCCTCGATATCCACCGAGAAGCCCGTGGCGTCACCGGCCCGGGGCCGCCTGTGCGTGCTCATGACCTGCTTCAATCGGCGCGAGATCACGCTGCGCTGTCTCGAGGCGTTCGAGCGCGATCAGGGGCTGGCGCAGCTGGCCGGCGTCATGGTGGACGACGGCAGCCGCGACGGCACGGCTGAGGCCGTCCGCGAACGCTTTCCCTGGATGCAGGTAGAGGTGAACACGGGCGAACCGCTGTTCTGGTGCCGCGGTATGCACCGGGCCTTGCAGATCGCGCTGACCAGGGGGTACGACAACTACCTGCTGCTCAACGACGACACGGTGCTCGAACCTGGTGCGATCACTGGAATGCTGTCCTGCGCCGAATCGCTGCGTCGCAGCGAGGGCCACCCGGTGCTTGTTTGCGGCAGCACCCGCGATGCTCTGAGCGGGCTGTGGACCTACGGGGGGGAGCGGCAGCGTTCACGCTGGCGCCCCGTCAATCCAGTCCCGGTGCCGCCCGGCGATGTGCCGCAGCGGCTCGACACGTTCAATGGCAACGTGGTCCTGCTGCCTGTCGACGTCGTCGAACGCCTGGGTAATCTCGACCCCGTCTTCGAGCATGCCATGGGCGATACCGACTACGGACTGCGTGCGACGCGTGCCGGAGTCGGTGTCTGGCTTGCACCTGGCTATCAGGGGCAGTGCAGCGTCAATGCCGTCGCGGGCACCTTTCGTGACCTCGCTTTGTCGCCGAGGCAGCGCTGGCGCCTGATGCTCGGCCGCAAGGGATTGCCCTGGCGATCCTGGGCTCACTTCACCCGCAGACATGCAGGCATTCTTTGGCCGGCGTATTTCGTGTGGCCCTATCTGCGCCTGCTGTCGACGATGGCTGCGCAGCGGATCAGAGGCAGGAACGGGCCCGCGGGCCGGGCGTAGAGAGGGCGAAATGTGCGGCATCAACGGCGTGGTCACGAACTGCGCGCAGGGCAGGGATCAGCTGACGGCGACGGTGGCGCGTATGAACGCAGCCACCCGGCATCGCGGTCCCGACGGTGAAGGCCTGTTCGCCGACGACCAGGTGGCTCTGGGCCATCTGCGTCTGTCCATCATTGACCTCAGCGAGGGCGGCGCCCAACCGATGCACAGCCCCGACGGCTTGATGACCCTCGTCTTCAATGGAGAGATCTACAACTACATTGAGATCGGCGCCGAGCTGCGCGCGCTGGGGCACCAGTTCCGCTCGCATTCCGATACCGAGGTGCTGCTGCATGCCTACCTGCATTGGGGCGAAGACTGCGTGCAGCGCTTCAATGGCATGTGGGCCTTCGCGATCTGGGATGCGCGCCGGCGTCGTCTGTTCGCTTCGCGCGACAGACTCGGCGTCAAGCCCCTGCTCTACGTTGAGAACGGCGGCCAGCTGTTCTTCAGCAGCGAGGTTGCCGGCATCCAGGCCGCGCAGCCGCTGCGCGAGGCCAACGAGGGCAAGCTGCACGACTTCCTGGCCTACGGCTATCGCACCAACAACGGCGAGACCTTTTTCAAGGGCCTGCGCGAGCTGCCCTCGGGGCACAACCTGATCTGGCAGGACGGCCGCGTTCAACAGACCCGCTACTGGTCGCTGCCGGAGCCCGGGCAACGTCTACCGCTGCCCGCCGACGAGGCCGGCGAGGCCTTCAAGGATCTGCTGCGCGATGCCGTGCGCCTGCGTTTCCGCTCCGACGTGCCCGTGGCCATGCTGCAGAGCGGCGGCATCGACTCCTCGGTGATCTGTACCATTGTCAACGACGAGATCGGCGAGCATCGCCTGGGCCCAGATGCAGTCAGCGCCTTCACGGCCACACATCCCGGCCACGCCTATGACGAAAGCGCAGCCGTGCGCGAGTTGATGCTGTCTTGCCCGCACATCCGCCCGGTCGAGCTGACGCCGAACGGCGAGGAACTGGCCACGCATTACGAAGCCTATGTTGCCGCCATGCAGGAGCCCAAGGCCAGTGGTGCGTCCTTCGCGCATTGGCGCTTGATGCAAGCCATCCGTGCCCAGGGGATCAAGGTCGTGATCAACGGTCAGGGTGCCGACGAAGCGTTGGCCGGCTACGGCTTCTACATCCGCGGCTACCGAATGCTGGACCTGCTGCTAGGCCAACCTCTCGAGGCGTTGCACGAGGCACGTGCCATCCGTGCCGAAATGGGCTGGGGCTATGCCAGTCTGGCCGCCCAGACTGCCAAGGCAATGCTGGGCCGGCGCGCGGCCTCGCAGGCTCGGGCGAACTTTGTCGAACATTCGGCACAGCTGCTGAGCCCCTCCTTTCGTCAGGCCAACGCGGCCTATCTGCCGGATCTGAGCATGTCCTGGCGCGGCGGCAATCTGGACCGGCATTTGCGCAGCCAGATCCAGGACTACGGATTCAACCAAATCCTCAAGTACGAGGACGTCTCGTCGATGAGCCAGGGCATCGAGATCCGCTCGCCCTTTGTCGACTACCGGCTGATGGAGTTCGCCTTCAGCCTGCCCGACGAGGCCAAGTTCTCGCGCGGCGTGACCAAGAAGATCCTGCGCAACGCCTTCGATTCGCGGGTGCCGCACCGCATCATCCGCGCCAAGACCAAGCTGGGCTTTGCCACGCCGGTTGCCGACTGGTTTGCGCAGCCGGCCATGCAGGCTTTGGTGCACCGTACTATCTCGTCACCTTCCTTCCAGTCACGCACACTGTGGCGGCCAGATCGGGTCGCGCAGCGGCTGCGGCAGCCGCTTTCGGGCGGTCACGCCGCGCCGGCCTGGCGCTTCCTGATGGTGGCTCGCTGGCTCGAGCAACACGGCATCGTCAATGTCTGATCGCAAGACGCTCCGGGACGCTCACATCGTCATCTGCCAGAAGCGCCTGGTCCATTACCGCCTGGCCTTCTTCGAGCGCCTGCGCGAGCGGCTGGCGCGCGAGGGCGTGCGCCTGAGCCTCGTGCACGGAGCGGCGTCGGCCGAGGAGGCGTTGCGGCAAGACGGCGCCGAGCTGCCCTGGGCCGAGTCGGTGCGGCTGCGCGAGTTCTTCGGTGGGCGAGCCTACTGGATGCCGCTGCCCAAGGGGCTGCGCGGGGCCGATCTCGTCGTCGTCACACAGGAGAACAAGATCCTGTCCAATTACGCGCGACAGCTCGCCCGCCCGTTCCGGCGCCAGCGCCTCGCCTTCTGGGGGCACGGCCGCAACTTCCAGAGCGGCCGGCCGGGCGGTTGGCGCGAGCGCTGGAAGCGATTCTGGACCGGCCGTGTGGATTGGTGGTTCGCCTACACCGAGCTGAGCCGCCGTGCCGTCGAGGCGCAGGGTTATGCGCCAGAGCGCATCACCGTGCTCAATAACGCAATCGACGGCGAAGGTTTTCGCGCCGACCTGGCCGGGACGGGCGAGGACCTACCGGCCTTCCGGGCCGGGCAGGGCATCGCTTTGGATGCTCCGGTGGCGATCTACTGCGGCTCGCTTTACGAGGACAAACGTCTGGGGCTGCTGGTTGCGGCGGGCGAGATCATGGCGAAGCGTTTGCCTGGATTCCGGCTGCTAGTGCTGGGCGCCGGTCCTGAGGAGAACATGCTGCGCGCAGCCGCCACCACGCGGCCCTGGCTGTGCCTGCTGGGCATGCGCAAGGGCCGGGACAAGGCGCTTGCTTTCCGTGCCGCGAGCGTGCTGCTCAATCCGGGCGCCGTGGGCCTGCACGTGATCGACAGCTTTATCTCAGGCTGTCCGCTCGTGAGCCTGGCCGAGGCTCGGCACGGGCCCGAGATCGCCTACCTGGAGCATGGTCGCAATGCGCTGCTGCTCGACCGGGACGACGCTGGCGCCTTCGCCGATGCGGCCTGCGGCCTGTTGGCCGATGCCGGGCGGCTCGCAGCCATGCGCGCCGCTTGCGAAGAGGCCGGGCGCCGCTACACGCTTGACGCGATGGTCGAGAACTTCGCCCGCGGCGCGCTCGCTGCCCTGGCCGCGCCGAAGCGATGAACGGCCGGCCTTTGCGCGTGCTCGTCGCGCACAACGTCTATCAGCATCGCGGCGGCGAGGACAGCGTCATGGAGGCCGAGGTCGAGTTGCTCCGCCGGCACGGCCATGCAGTCGAGATCTATCTGCGCCACAACGAGGAGATCGAGCACATGGGCAGGCTGCAGGCGGCTCGCGACGCGCTGTGGTCTCCGCGCACGGTGTCCGACGTGGCGGCGATCTGCGAACGCTTCAATCCGGACCTTATCCATGTCCACAACACCACGCCGCTGATCTCGCCCTCGATCTTCTGGGCCGCTGAGCGTGCCGGCGTGCCGGTGGTGCAGACCCTGCACAACTTCCGCTTGCTGTGTCCGCAGGCCCTGCTGCTGCGCGAGGGCCGGGTCTGCGAGGATTGCGTTGGCAAGGTGCCCTGGCGAGGTGTCGTCCATGCCTGCTACCGCGGCAGCCACGCCCAGACGGCTGTCCTGGCATTGGGCAACACGGTCCATCGTTGGGCGCGCACCTGGTCGGACAAGGTCACGCGCTTCATCGCGCTCAACGACTTTGCGCGTGACAAGTACATCCAGGGTGGTTTGCCGGCCGAGCGCATCGCCGTCAAACCCAACTTCGTGGACCTACCGGCACCCGACTTCGCTGCGCCGCGCGAGGGCCTGGTTTTCGTGGGACGCCTGTCGGAAGAGAAGGGCGTGCAGACTCTGATCGACGCTGCGCGCCTGATGCCGCCGGGCCTGCGCCTTCGCGTGGTCGGAGACGGCCCGCTTGCAGACGTGCTCCGTGCCGAGCCGCGCATCGAATGGCTGGGCAGCGCGCCGCCCGAGCAGGTCTACGCGCAGATGCGCCGTGCGAGCCTGCTGCTGCTGCCGAGCATCTGGTATGAGAACTTCCCACGTACCCTGGTCGAATCCTTTGCTTGCGGCACGCCGGTGCTGGCGAGCGACCTCGGAGCCCTGCCTACGCTGATCGAGCCGGGCCGCACGGGCTTGCTCGCGCCTGCTGGCAACGCTTCGGCCTGGGCCGAGCGCATGGCCTGGGCTTGCGCGCATGCCGATGAACTTGCGGTCATGGGCGGCGCCGCTCGCCGGCACTACGAGGAATGCTGGACGGCGCAGGCTAACTACGAGCAGTTGATGGTCATCTATTCGAGTGCAGTCGGCGGCGCCCGGGGTCACCCACATCAATGAGGGGCGACGCAACTGCGTCGGCGCCCCAATTGAACTCGCCGACCCGGGTCAGGGCCGCAGCAGCAGGGCCGCCGGCAGGGCGTTGAAGTAGTCGCTCCAGTTGCCATAGCCCGTGGCCACCGGATGGCCTGTGGCGCCAGGGAAGCGGGCGTCGAAGACCTGCCTGTCCCGCAGCACGGTGCCTGCGATCGGTACCGCCGGGAAAAGACCCGCATGGGGCAGCAGACCTAGCTCGTGGTATTCGTCCATTGCCTGGGGGCTGCCCATGTAGTGGACCTCGCGTGAACCGATGGCGTTAGCCGCGCTCAGGTCCTGCCTGGCGCGCCAAGGCTGGTGGAAGAACCAGACACGGCGGCCGCGGATCAATTCGATATAGGTGTTGATCGCGAGCGCGATCGACTTCGGTGCCGCATTGCCGCGGCTCTCGCTGCCAAACAGACCCTCGCGGGTGCTGAATTCGACGAGGCTGCGGTCGCCCTGGCGTGCCAGCAGGCTGGCCAGCAAGGCCGCGCCCTGCAGATCGGCGCTGCCATAGATCGCGCCCTGGCCGGGAATGCAGTAGTCGCCGTTGCGCGCATACTCGCCGAGGCTACCGTCGGGGTAGACGCTGTAGGCCAGCCACTCCATGAAGTAGCGCTTGGCGCTGCCGACCAGGACCGGATCGGCGAGCAGGACGCCTGCCGCACCGAAGGCCGCGGTGGCGATCGAGCGGCGGTTGTTGTAGTACTGCGAGAGCACCGACAGGCGCGGGCCCAGACTGCCGTCGGCGCGCACATAGGCATAGACGGGCAGGGCCGCCACCTCGTCGCTGGCGTCGACCCTGCAGTCGCCCGTCGTGTCGTAGCGCTTGGTCCACCAGGTTTCAGACTCGCTGGCAGGCTTGGCAGCGCCTCGGCGAGCCTGGTAATTGCCGCTCAGGCGCAGCGGAAACACATCGGCCAGGCCCTTGTCGCTCATGACGGCGAGAAAGTAGGCGTTGTGCCGGATGAAGCGCTCGATGCGCACGCGTTGCTTCGGCGCTAGCGCGGCTCGGACGTAGTCATAGCTGACGATGTATCGCAGCAGCCAGGCGCCATGGAAGAAGAGACCGTCGAGCACCCTGCCGTCGGGGTATTTGAGGCACTCGGTTGAGGGCAGGTCCAGGGCCGGATTGTCTGCCTGCTCAAGCAAGTAGGCGACCACCGCGGAGCGCGCCTTGGCGTCGTCCCGGATGAGGGCGGAAAAGGCGGCGTCGCGGGCCTGGATGCCCAGGGTACCCAGTTCACGGGCATCCGAGCCCGCGGTGAAACTTACTTCGCCGATGCTCATGAAGGCATTGGCATGGACGCTGACGCGGCCCCAGTCGGCCGGCGAGCCGGGCATGAAATCGTCGGCTGTGACAAAGGGACCGATGACCACGCGTTCACGCCAGCGGCTCAGTTCTTCCAGGCTGTAGAACACGCCCCCGCTGGCGGGCTGCGGAGCGGCGTCGGTCGGGTCGAGCCCGGCGGGCGGGGTATAGCCCAGGAGGCAATGCGGCACGGGGCCTATGCCTTGCAGGGTAGCGCGTGGCCAGGTGTCGGCATCGGCGAGGCGGCTTATGGCCTTCGCGCTGCCGAGTAGGTCCGATGCCGGAGCTTCGGCCAAGGCGCCATGTGGTAGCAGCAAGGTGCAGAGCAGCGAAAGCGCCGCACGACGGAGCGAAGGGGAGGAGGGCATGCGCGCGGGGCCGGCGGCAGGCTGCGAGGGGCGATGGGTCGGGTCAGCGCCCACAAAGCCTCGAATCAGTCTGCGCCGAGCTTGCTGGCCAGGATGTCCACGATCCGCTCCGCCGACCGCCCATCCCACAAAGCCGGCCGCCGTCCGCGTTTGCCGCCCGTCTTCAGCGTCTCAAGCGCCAGGCCGATGATGATGTCGGGATCGGTGCCGGCCAGCACATTGCTGCCTTCGTCGACGGTCACGGGCCGCTCCGTGTTCTCGCGCATGGTGATGCAGGGCACGCCCAGGGCCGTGGTCTCCTCCTGCAGGCCGCCGCTGTCGGTCAAGATCACGGCAGCGTCCTTCCATAGGTGCAGGAAGGACATGTAGGCCTGCGGGCCCATTAACGTGACGTTCGCGCCGAGATCGATGCCGAACTTCTCGATGTTGGCGCGGGTGCGCGGATGCACGGGGAAGACAAGCGGGAGCTCCTGCGAAACGCGGCGCAGCACCCGGGCCACGCCGCCGAGCGCCTCGGCGCTGTCAACGTTGGAGGGGCGGTGCAGGGTGACGACGCCGTAGCGCGCATGCTGACGCTTGAAGGCGTCGGTCTCCAGCCCCGAGGTGTCCATGGTCTTGAGCTTCTCGGCCTGGAAGAGCACGTTGTCCACCATCACGTGGCCGACGTCGAAGACCACGGCCGGGTCTTTGCCTTCGTGCAGCAGGTGCTCGCGGCCGCTGGGCTCGGTGACGAAAAACCAGTCGGTGATGGCATCGGTGACGAGGCGGTTGATCTCCTCGGGCATGCGCAGGTCCCCGCTGCGCAGGCCAGCCTCCACGTGGGCTACGGGTATCCAGGCCTTCTTGGCGACGATAGAGCAGGCCAGGGTGGAGTTCACGTCGCCCACCACCAGGCACGCGGCGGGCTTGTCGGCGGCGCACAACTGCTCGTAGGCCAGCATGATCTTGCCGCTTTGCTCGGCGTGGCTGCCGCCGCCGCAGCCCAGGCGCACGTCGGGAGCGGGAATGCCGAGCTCCTCGAAGAAGACCTCATTCATGTCGCGGTCGTAGTGCTGGCCGGTGTGGACGATCTTCCAGTCCAGGCGTCCATCGGCCCTCAGCGCACGCACGATGGGCGCGATCTTCATGAAATTGGGGCGCGCACCGGCAATGAGGTGGATGCAGGGTTTGTTGGACATGACTCAGTGCCTGCCGGGGCGCAGGAGTTCGCAGACGGTGTACCAAAGGAAGCGCGAGTTGCCCACGAGGTAGCGCTTCCAGAGCCGACCGGGCTCCTGGACCAGACGATATAGCCATTCGAGGCCGTTGTTGCGCATCCAGGCCGGCGCTTGTGACTTGGTGCCCGCAATCAGGGCGAATGCCAGCCCCACGCCGAGGCTCACGGGCAACAGGCGCGGCTGCTGCGCGGCCATCCAGTACTCCTGCTTGGGGCAGCCTAGGCCCACGAAGAGCAGGGCGGCGCCGGAGGCGTTGATCGCGTCGACGGTGGCCTCATCCATGCCCGGCTCGGCCGGCAGCAGCGGTGGCGACTCGATGCCGGCAATCCGTAAGTGCGGGAAGCGGGCCAGCAGGGCTGCGCGCAGTGGAGCGATCTCATCGGGCATGCCGCCGTAGAAGTAGACGGGCAGTTCCAGGCGCTGCGCCTTCTCGCACAGCTCCAGCACCAGGCAGGGGCCGCGCACCCGCTCGGCCGCGGCCAGGCCGAGCAGCCGGCGCTGGGCCCAGACCAGGGGCATGCCGTCGGCGGTGACGGCGAGTGCGCCCTGCATGACGGCCATGAGCTTGGGCGTGTTGCGGGCTCGGGTCAGCATGTCCACATTGGCCACGCAGACCAGGCCACCGCGGTGCTCGCCAGCGGCGGCGAGAATCTGCTCGCAGGCCCCGCCCATGCTGCCGACATCGACCCGCACGCCGAACAGCGAATGCCGGATCAGGCCTGGCATGAAGGTTCCGTACGGGTGGGCATGGGCTGGGATTCTATGAGTGAGAATGCACGGCGTTGCCGCTGCGGCGCCTGTCCACCAGCAAGGGGAAGCACTTGAAAGTACTCGTCACCGGCGCAGCCGGCTTCATCGGCATGCACGTCAGCCAGATCTTGCTGGCGCGCGGCGACGAGGTCGTGGGCCTGGACAATCTCAACGACTACTACGACCCGCAGCTCAAGCACGATCGCCTGGCCCGGCTGAGCGGCAAGCCCGGCTTCTCCTTTGTGAAGATGGACGTGGCTGACCGCGAAGGCATCGCCCGCCTCTTTGCCCAAGAGCGCTTTGACCGCGTCGTGCATCTGGCCGCCCAGGCCGGCGTGCGCTACTCGCTGCAAAACCCGCACGCCTACATCGACAGCAATGTCGTGGGCTTTATGAACATCCTCGAGGGCTGCCGCCACAACGCCGTGCAGCACCTCGTCTACGCTTCCAGCTCCAGTGTCTATGGCGGCAACACGCAGATGCCCTTCTCGGAGCACCAGAGCGTGGACCACCCGGTGAGCCTCTACGCCGCCACCAAGAAGGCCAACGAGCTGATGGCCCACACCTACAGCCATCTTTACCGCGTGCCGACCACGGGCCTGCGCTTTTTCACGGTCTACGGCCCCTGGGGCCGGCCCGACATGGCGCTCTTCTTGTTCACCAAGGCCATCATCGAGGGCCGGCCCATCGACGTGTTCAATCACGGCCAGATGGTGCGCGACTTCACCTTCATCGAGGACATCGCCGAAGGCGTGGTGCGCACGCTCGACCGCATTGCCACACCCGACCAGGCCTACGACCCGGACACGGCCGACCCGGGCCGCTCGAACGCCCCCTATCGCATCTTCAACATCGGCAACCACGACCCGGTGAAGCTGATGAGCTTCATCGAGGCGATCGAATCCGCCGTGGGGCGCGAGGCGCAGAAGAATTTCCTGCCCCTGCAAGACGGTGACGTGCCGGCCACCTATGCTGACGTCGAGGAACTGGCCCAATGGACCGGATTCCGCCCCGCTACTCCCGTGTTCGAGGGGATCCAGCGCTTCGTGGCCTGGTATCGCGAATATTTCAAAATCTGACGCCACAATCGGCTTCCGTCCGAATCCACTGAGCGTATTCACCCATGAAAGTCACCACCATCGGCACCGGGTACGTCGGCCTCGTCACGGGAGCCTGCCTGGCCGAAATGGGCAACCATGTCGTCTGCCTGGACGTCAATGCCGAGAAGATCCGCGTGCTCAACGAGGGCGGCATTCCCATCCATGAGCCGGGGCTGGACGCGGTGGTGCAGCGCAATGTCGCCTCGGGTCGCCTGCAGTTCACGACCGATGTGGACATGGCCGTGCAACATGGCACCCTGCTCTTCATCGGTGTGGGCACGCCTCCGGGCGAAGACGGCTCGGCCGACCTGCAGTACGTGCTGGCAGCGGCCCGCTCGATTGGCCAGCGCATGACCGACTACAAGGTCATCGTCGACAAGAGCACGGTGCCAGTCGGGACGGCCGACAAGGTGCGCGCCGCCGTGGCCGAGGAATTGGCCAAGCGAGGCGCACAGGTGTCCTTCGCTGTGGTGTCCAACCCCGAGTTCCTCAAGGAAGGCGCGGCCGTCGAGGACTTCATGCGGCCGGATCGCATCATCATCGGCGCCGACGACGAACAGGCCACGCTCTTGATGCGCGCGCTCTACGCGCCCTTCAACCGCAACAACGACCGCGTGATGATCATGGATCTGCGCTCGGCCGAGTTCACCAAGTACGCCGCCAACGCCATGCTGGCCACCCGAATCAGCTTCATGAACGAGCTGGCGCTGCTGGCCGAGAAGGTCGGCGCGGACATCGAACTCGTGCGCCGCGGCATCGGCTCGGATCCACGCATCGGCTACAGCTTCCTCTACGCAGGCGCCGGATACGGCGGCTCCTGCTTCCCCAAGGACGTCAAGGCCCTGGTGCGTACCGCGCGGGGCGAGGGCGTTGAGCTGCAGGTGCTGACCGCGGTGGAGTCGGCCAACGAGCGCCAGAAGCTCGTGCTCGTCGACAAGGTCAAAGCCCGTTTCGGCGAGGACCTGCGCGGCCGGCATTTCGCACTCTGGGGCCTGGCCTTCAAGCCCAATACCGACGACATGCGCGAGGCACCGGCCATCGTCATCGTCGATGCCTTGCTCGCCGCTGGCGCCACGGTCTGTGCCTACGACCCTGTGGCCATGGCGGAGGCGCGTCACGTCTTCGGCGAACGCCCCGGCCTGAGCTACGCGGAGCGGCAGGAACCCGCGCTCGAAGGCGCCGACGCCCTGCTGCTCGTGACCGAGTGGAAAGAGTTCAAGAGCCCGGACTTCGACGCCATCAAGACGGGCCTCAAGCAGCCCGTGGTCTTCGACGGGCGCAACCAGTACGAGCCCGCGCTGATGAAGGCACTGGGCATCGAGCACCACGGCATCGGCCGGGGCGACTTCAAGAGAGCCTAACTGGCGATTGCGACGGAGCTGTAGGTCTGCAGCGCGTGCTGGGCCTGCGGGGCCTGTGGGGCCTGTGGGGCCTGTGGGGCCTGCTCGGCGCGGTCGGCCCGGTATGCCGCGGCCTCTTGCGCGGAGACCACGCCGTCCCTATTGGTATCGGGGTATCGGGGTATCGGGGTACCGGCCGCGTCATAGGTCCTCGAGCTGCTGCGGGATGAGGTGGTCGTGGACGTCGCGCTGCTTGCAGCTCAGTCGCTACGTCTGGATCTGGCTGACGTTGGTGCCGGAAATGGGAGTGACCACCCCAAGCTCCTCAAGCATGGCTGCTCTCAGCCATTTCGGAGCGCGAGGCCGCGGGTTGAGCGCACAAACATTTGTGAGCCCGTCAAGCTTGGTCAGTCGAACGACAAAGCCAGGGCCAGCTCGGGGGCCTTCGCGTCCTTGTCGGCCAGCTGGGGCGCCTTGCCCACGTCCGGCCATTCGATGCCGATGGTGGGGTCGTCCCAGCGCACCGCGCCTTCGGCCTGGGGCGCGTAGTAGTCGGTCGTCTTATAAAGGAAGTCCGCCGTTTCCGACAGCACGAGGAAGCCGTGGGCGAAGCCCGGTGGGATCCAGAGCTGCCTTTGGTTCTCGGCCGAGAGTTCCACGCCCGCCCAGCGCCCGAAGCGTGGGCTGCTCCTGCGCATGTCCACGGCCACGTCGAAGACGGCGCCGGCCACGCAGCGCACGAGCTTGCCCTGGGCATGGGGCGGGAGCTGGAAATGCAGGCCGCGCAGCACGCCGCGGCTGGAGCGCGAATGGTTGTCCTGCACGAAGCGCAGGCTGTTGCCCGTCATCTCGTTGAAGCGGGCCTCGTTCCAGCTCTCCGTGAAGAAGCCGCGCGCGTCGCCGAACACCTTGGGCTCGACGACGAGAACCTCGGGCAGGGCGGTGGGGGTGACGGTGAGCAGCATCAGAAGGCTCGGTCCTTGAGCAGAGACATCAGGTATTGGCCATAGCCGTTCTTGAGCATGGGCGCGGCCAGGGCCTCGAGTTGCGCGGCCGTGATCCAGCCGCTGCGGTAGGCGATCTCCTCGGGGCAGGCGACCTTCAGACCCTGGCGCTTCTCCAGCGTGGCGATGAACTGGCCGGCCTCGAGCAGGCTGTCGTGCGTGCCCGTATCCAGCCAGGCATAGCCACGGCCCATGATCTCGACGGCGAGCTGGTTCTGGGCCAGGTAGCGGGCATTGACGTCAGTGATCTCGAGCTCGCCGCGGGGGCTCGGCTTGATCGAGGCGGCGATGTCGCAGACCTGCTCGTCGTAGAAGTACAGGCCGGTGACGGCGTAGTGGCTCTTGGGCGCCTTGGGCTTTTCCTCGATGCTGACAGCGCGGCGATGCGCGTCGAACTCGACGACGCCGTAGCGCTCCGGATCGGTCACGTGATAAGCGAAGACGGTGGCGCCACTCGTGCGGGCGGCCGCGCTGCCGAGCAGGCCCTGGAAGTCGTGACCGTAGAAGATGTTGTCGCCGAGCACGAGAGCGCAGGGCTGGCCCTGGATGAAATCGCGCCCGAGGATGAAGGCCTGCGCCAGGCCGTCGGGGCTGGGCTGCACGCAGTACTGGATGGAGATGCCCCAGCGGCTGCCGTCGCCCAACAGGTGCTGAAAGCGCGGCGTGTCCTGCGGCGTGCTGATGAGCAGGACTTCGCGCATGCCGGCGAGCATCAGCGTGGACAGCGGGTAGTACACCATGGGCTTGTCGTACACGGGCAGCAACTGCTTGCTCATGGCCAGCGTGGCTGGGTGCAGGCGAGTGCCGGAGCCGCCGGCGAGGATGAGGCCTTTTCGGGTCATGGCAGGATTTCCTTGAGCATGCGGTCCACGCCGACGGTCCAGTCGGGCAGGGCGAGACCGAATGTTTGCTGCAGCTTGCGCGTGGACAGGCGCGAGTTGAGCGGCCGGCGAGCCGGCGTGGGGTAGTCGGTCGTGTCGATGGCCTCGATGGCCTCGTGACGGACCTTGATCGGCACGCCCTGAGCACGGGCAAACTCGATCACGTGGCAGGCATACCGGTGCCAGCTGGTCTCGCCCGCGGCAGTCGCGTGATACAGCCCGCTCAGCTCCGGCCGTGCCAGGGTGGCGCGGATCATGTGGGCGGACAGGTCGGCCAGCAGATCAGCGCCCGTGGGAGCGCCGATCTGGTCGGCGATGACGCGCAGGCTGTCGCGCTCCGCGCCCAGGCGCAGCATGGTCTTGGCGAAATTGCCGCCGCGTGCCGCATAGACCCAGCTCGTGCGCAGAATCAGGTGAGCGCAGCCGCTGGCGGCGATGGCCTGGTCGCCGGCGAGCTTGCTGGCTCCGTAGACGCTCAGCGGGCCGGTGGGGGCCGTCTCTTCGCGCGGGGCGTTCCCGCTGCCGTCGTAGACGTAATCGCTGCTGTAGTGGACGAGCAGAGCGTCGCTGCGTCTGGCCTCGGCGGCGAGGGCGGCGGGGCTCGCGCCGTTGATGGCCTGGCAGAGTCCAGGCTCGGTCTCGGCCTTGTCCACGGCGGTGTAGGCGGCCGCGTTGACGATCACGCGCGGCGCATGGGCCCTGACGGTACGGATCAGCGCCTCAGAATCGGCGAGATCGGCGCCGTCACGGCGATCCAGGGAGACGAGCTCGCCCAGCGGCGCCAGGGCGCGTTGCAATTCCCAGCCGAGCTGACCGTTCTTGCCGAGCAGGAGGATCTTCATCGACCGTATTGTTGGCCGATCCACTCCCGGTACGCGCCGCTTTGTACGCGGGCGACCCAGTCGGGGTGGTCCAGATACCACTGCACGGTCTTGGCAATGCCGGTCTCGAAGGTCTCGGCCGGGCGCCAGCCGAGCTCGCGCTCGATCTTGCGTGCGTCGATGGCGTAGCGGCGGTCATGGCCGGGGCGGTCCGTCACATGCGTGACCAGGCGCGAGTAGGGACCGTCGGTCGAGGGGCGCAGGCGATCGAGCAGGGCACAGACGGTCTGCACGATCTCGATATTGGCCTTCTCGTTCCAGCCGCCGATGTTGTAGGTCTCGCCGACGCGGCCGCGCTCCAGCACGGCGCGGATGGCACTGCAGTGGTCGGTCACGTAGAGCCAGTCGCGGATCTGGCGGCCATCGCCATAGACTGGCAGCGGCTTGCCCGCCAGGGCGTTGACGATCATCAGCGGGATCAGCTTCTCGGGGAAATGCCAGGGACCGTAGTTGTTCGAGCAGTTGGTCGTGACGACGGGCAGGCCGTAGGTGTGGTGCCAGGCGCGCACGAGATGGTCGCTGGCGGCCTTGCTGGCGCTGTAGGGGCTGTTGGGCTCGTAGGCGTTCGTTTCGGCGAAGGGCGGATCCTCGGCCTTGAGCGAGCCGTAGACCTCATCGGTCGAGACGTGGTGGAAGCGCCAGCGTGCCTTCGCGTCCCCATCGAGCGTGCTCCAGTGGGCGCGAGCCGCCTCGAGCAACACGAACGTGCCCTCGACATTGGTGCGCACGAAGGCGCCGGGCCCGTGGATGGAGCGGTCCACATGGCTCTCGGCAGCGAAGTGGACGATGGCGCGCGGGCGATGCTCGACGAGCAACCGGTCGACGAGGGCGCGGTCGCAGATGTCGCCCTTGACGAAAACATGGCGCGCGTCGCCATCCAGGGCCGCGAGGTTCTCGAGGTTGCCGGCGTAGCTGAGCACGTCGAGATTGACGATGGGTTCATCCGACTGGGCGAGCCAGTCCAGCACGAAGTTGGAGCCGATGAAGCCGGCGCCGCCGGTTACCAGAATGGTCATCTATTTGCGTCCGTAGGTGTCTTCGAAACGGACGATGTCATCTTCGCCAAGGTAGCTGCCCGATTGCACCTCAATGATCTCGAGGGGCACCTTGCCCGGGTTCGCGAGCCGGTGCGTCTGGCCCAGCGGGATGTAGGTGCTCTGGTTCTCGCTGAGCAAGATGACCTGCTCCCCGTTGGTGACCTCGGCGGTGCCCGAGACCACGATCCAGTGTTCGGCGCGGTGGTGGTGCATCTGCAGGCTCAGCGAGGCGCCGGGCTTGACCATGATGCGCTTGACCTGGAAGCGCTCGCCGTGGTCGATGCTGTCGTACCAGCCCCAGGGACGGTGGACCTTGCGGTGCAGGCGCTGCTCGCCGCGCTGCTCGGCGTCGAGGCGGGCGACGATCTTCTTCACGTCCTGGCTGCGCGAGCGGTCGGCCACGAGCACGGCGTCGGGGGTCTCGACAACGACGAGGTCGTCGACGCCGACCACGCTCACCAGCCGGCTGGTCGCATGCACGAGTGAGTTGCTGCTGTCGCTGAGCAGCGCGTCACCGCGCCAGGCGTTGCCGTGTGCATCCTTCTGGGCGACTTGCCAGACGGCTTCCCAGGCGCCGAGGTCGTTCCAGCCGGCTTCCAGCACCACCATGGACAGGGGCGTCTCGCTGCCCGGGCAGCGCTCCATCACCGCATAGTCCACCGATTCGGCGGGCACGGCGGCGAAGGCGGACTTGTCGGGGCGCACGAAGCTGTGGTCGACGCTTCGTCCCGCAAAAGCCTGGCGCGTGGCTGCGGCGATGTCGGGTCGGAAGCGCTCGAGTGCCTTCATCCAGGTACTGGCGCGCAGCACGAACATGCCGCCGTTCCAGCAATAGCCTTCAGCGACGTAACGCTCTGCGGTGGCGGCATCGGGCTTCTCGACGAAGGCGGCAACGCTGCCGTCGGCATGGGCACGGATATAGCCGTAACCGGTCTCTGGGCGGTCGGGCTTGATGCCAAGGATGACGATGGCACCGTCGGCCGCTCCGGCAACCGCCTTGCGCAGCGCGGCGGTGAAGGCTGCGCTGTCGGCCACCACATGGTCGGCCGGCGTGACGACGAGTACCGGGTCGGCGCCGCCCTCCATGGCTTGCAGCGCTGCCAGGGTCAGGGCGGGTGCGGTGTTGCGGCCCATGGGCTCCAGCAGCACCGCCGCCGGGTCCTGGCCGATCTCGCGCAGTTGGTCCAGCACCATGAAGCGGTGCTCCTCGTTGCCAACGATCAGCGGCGCGGCCACATCGATGCCGGGCTCGCTCAACGCGGCCAGTCGCGCAGCAGCCTGCTGGAACAGGCTGCTGTTGCCCGAGAGGACCAGGAACTGTTTGGGGTAGCCGGCTCGCGAGAGCGGCCACAGCCGCGTGCCGCTGCCGCCAGCCATGATGACAGGCTGGACTGAGATCTTGTGCATGGAAATGACTACCTAAGGTTTACCGAAGCCGTGGGGATTGCGCTCTTGCCAGCGCCAGGAATCCGCGCACATGCGGGTCAGATCGTACCGTGCCTGCCAGCCCAAGGTAGCCGTCGCCAGCGCAGGGTCGGCCCAACAAGCGGCCACATCGCCTGCACGGCGGGACACGATCTCGTAGGGAACCGGCCGGCCGCTGGCGGTCTCGTAGGCCCGCACCAGCTCCAGCACGCTGTGGCCGCGGCCGGTGCCGAGGTTGACGGTCAGCGAACCCGTGCCGCCCAGCAGGTAGCGCAGCGCCGCCACGTGGCCCTCGGCCAGGTCGACCACATGGATGTAGTCGCGTACGCCGGTGCCGTCGGGCGTGGGGTAGTCGCCGCCGAAGATCGAGAGCTTCTCGCGCCGGCCCACGGCCACCTGGGCTACATAGGGCATGAGGTTGTTGGGCGTGCCGCGCGGGTCCTCACCGATCAGGCCGCTTTCGTGCGCGCCGACCGGATTGAAATAGCGCAGGCAGGCGGTCTGCCACTGCGGGTCGGAGGCGCCGAGGTCGGCCAGAATGCGCTCGCCCATGAGCTTGGTGGCCCCATAGGGATTCACGGCGGCGGTGGCGGCATCCTCGCGCAGCGGCAGCCGATCGGGCGCGCCGTAGACGGTGGCACTGCTGGAGAAGACCATGCGCCGGCAGCCGTGGCGGCGCATCGCCTCGCAGGTGTTGACGAGGCCGCCGAGGTTGTTGCGGTAGTAGGCCAGGGGCTGGGCCGTCGATTCGCCAACCGACTTGAAGGCCGCGAAATGCACGACCGCGGCCGGCTTGTGCGTGGCGAAGACGCGCTCCATGGCGGCCGCGTCGCACACGTCCGCGCGTTCGAAGACGGGTGTCTCCCCGCTGAGTCGGGCCAGCCGCTCCAGCACCTCGGGTGAACTGTTGGAGAAATCATCCATGCCCACGACCGCGAAACCCGCCTTCCGCAGCGCCAGCCAGGTGTGGGAGCCGATGTAGCCGGTGGCGCCGGTGAGCAGGACAGTGGGCGCGGACATGCCGATCCTTAGAAGAAGAGCATTTGGGCGTTGCAGCCGATGGTGTTGGCAGCGTAAGAATAGCCGGCCAGATTGCTGTCGCGCACCTGGCGGCTGGCCTGGCAGTTGGCACTGATGGAGCGCGAGTAGGCGTAGCTGGCGCCGAATGTCAGGCTGCGCGTGGTGTCGTGGTAGGCGCCAATGGCGGTGCCGAGCACCTCGCTGTCCTGGCTCGTGCGCGTGTAGGCGGCCGAAGCGTTCAGCGTGATCTTGCCGGTCAGCTGGTACGAGGGCTGGAACTGCAGCGACTCCGTCTTGCTGTTCTGGTTGAGGCTGGAGCCCAGGCCGGCGTAGAAGAAGGAGCTCAGGCCCTGGTCGTGCACATAGCTGGTGAGGAAGACGAGCTTGCCCGTGGGTTCGTAGCGCCAGGTGAGTGCGCCGGAGTGGACGTTCCTTGTCTGGCCTGAGGTGTCGGCACCCGGGTAGCGACCCGTGCTCAGGCGCCCGTCGAAGCTGTTGTGGCCGGTGCTGCGCCAGCTGACGGTCAGGTCGAGATCCCTGCGGCGGAAATCGTTGGCGCCATAGGCTCCGGTGACAGTGTCGTGGAAGTAGGTGGGATAGTCGCCGGAGGTCTGGCGCCAGGCCATGCCGACGCGCAGGTCGGGGTTGGGCTGCCAGCTCGGGCCGACGGCCCAGGAGCGTTGCTCATAGTTGAGGATGGCGTACTGCGGGGCGCTGTAGTCCAGCTTGTGGTAGTTCGCGTCCACCATCAAGCTCCAGCGCGTGACCAGGCCCAGGTAGGTCACGGCGTCCGCGTAGTAGTTCTTCACCGTGTTCTTGGTGTAGACCGGCGCCAAATAGCTTGCAATGTTGTAGTCGGCTAGCTGTTCCGAGCCCGAAACCGTGATGGTGCCCTGGAGGCGCTCGATGGTGCTCCAGTCCAGCGCCAGCTGGCCGTTGTAGCCGCTGTTGTTGAGCTCGCTGTTGCGGCTGTAGCGGGCGCTCGTCAGGGAACCGTCGGCGCGCAGGTGCTGGCGACCCAGGCGCAGATCCACGCCGCCGAGCAGGCTGGCCGAGAGCACGTTGTCGGAGTTGGTGCCGCCGTCTTGCCGAAACACATTGGAGAGATGCGTGTAGCCGCCGTTCACGCCGACGTAATAGGGCGTGGTGCTGTCTTGTTGCTGGGCGAGGGCAGGCGTGACGGTGGCCAGGAGCGCGATGGCGCCAAGAACGCGGGAGGTGCGGAAAGTCATGAAGTCCTTGACTGCAGGGAATCAGTAGGCGTGGCGGTCGAACATGACCAGCCGGACGGTGCGCACGATGATCTGCAGATCCAGCGCGAGCGACCAGTTGCGCAGGTATTCGAGGTCGTACTCGACGCGGGCCTTCATCTTGTCGACCGTGTCGGTCTCGCCGCGCAGGCCGTTGACCTGGGCCCAGCCGGTGATGCCGGGTCTGACCTTGTGGCGGACCATGTAGGCCTTGATGAGCTTGCGGTACTCCTCGTTGTGGGCCACCGCATGCGGGCGCGGGCCGACGATGCTCATGCGGCCCTGCAGCACGTTGATGAACTGCGGCAGTTCGTCCAGCGAGGTGCGGCGGATGAAGGCACCGAAGCGCGTGATGCGCGGGTCGGACTTGGTGGCTTGCTTGACCACAGCGCCGTCGTCCTGCGTGCGCATGGAGCGAAACTTGTAGACGATGATCTCCTCGCCGTCGAGGCCGTTGCGGCGCTGCTTGAAGATCACCGGCCCCGGCGAGCTCAGCTTCACGCCCAGGGCCACCAACAGCAGCAGAGGCGAGATCAGCGCAAGGATCAGGCCCGAGAGCACCACGTCGCTGATGCGCTTGACCAGCTCGTTGGTGCCGGTGAACGGCGTCTCGCAGATGCCCACCACGGGCACGCCGTTGATGTCCTGCAGCCGGCCCTGAATGATGCTGATGCCAAACACGTCGGGCACGAAAAACAGCGAGGCTGTCGTGCCCTGGATGTTCTCCAGCAGCTGCACGATGCGAGGCTGCGAGCCCAGGGGCAGGGTGATGTAGACCTCGCGCACGCCATGCGTGCGGACGTAGTCGCTGACCTGCGAAAGCGTGCCCAGCATCTTCGGCTGGGCCTCCGAATGGATGCGTTCGTCCTGGCGGTCGTCGAAGTAGCCAAGGAAGTCCACGCCCAGCGCCTTGCTGTCGTGCAGGGCCCGGGCCACCTTGGTGGCGAGCGAGCCCGCGCCGATGATGACGGCGCTGCGCCGTGCCTGCGGCTGCCGCGCCTGCCAGCGCAGCACCTGGCGGCCCAGCTCCACGGCCAGGATCTGAGCCACCGGCGTGAGCAGGGCCCACCTCAGCAGCGTCCTTTCCTCAAAGTAGCCCATGCTGTTGGTGGCATAGGCGCACAGCGAAAGGATCACCAGCAGCACGACCCAGGAGGAGATCACATCGATGGCGGCGCTGACCGGATGCTCGGAGAAGCGGTTGCGGCCCGGGAAGGTGAGGGCGAAGACGAGCAGGCACAGCGTGAGCGTGGAGCGCAGCACCGGCTCACCGAACCAGGCGTTAATGCCCAGGAAGCACAGGACGATGATGCCCGGCTCCAAGAAGGCGGCGACCAGGGACTCCACGGACTGGGGCGCGCTGTAGAAGGTTCTTTTGTAGCTCCGGTCCTCGAACATCGTCGGGCAATCTCTCTTTCGTGCAGGCGTGCTTTGCCTTGTTTCCCCGGTCCCTTGCCCGGAGAAGGAATTTTGACTCAACTCAAATGGGGGGGTCGGGGGGCTTCCCCCCTAGTTCAGCGCCTGCACCACAAGGCCTGCCTACAATCCGGGCCATGTTTCACGATTGGTCCACCCTTCTCGCGCCGGCCGTGCAGGATCGCCTCGTCCTCCTGCTCAACCACGTCATCTCGCGCGAGCCCTATGCCATGGCCCGTCTGGCGCCGTTCGCAGGGCGCAGCGTCGTGCTGCGCCTGGCCGGATGGCCCAGCGTCCTGCCGCCGGCGCCCGACCTGAATCTGGTCGTCAGCCGCGCCGGCCTCTGGGAGCGGCTCGACGTTGCAGCCGCCGATGCGCTGACCATCGAGGTCGATGCCTCGAACCCGGCCCTGCTGGCCCTGGGCGCGCTGTCGGGCGCTAAACCCCAGGTGCAGCTCAGCGGCGACGCTGCCTTCGCCGGCGTGATCAACAGCCTGGTGGCCGAGATTCGCTGGGACATCGAGGACGACCTGGCGAGCCTGGTCGGGCCTGCCATGGGCCATCAGCTGGGTCGCCTGGGCCGCGCCGTCGCCGAGGGGCTGGCGGGCTTCGCGCGCAAGGCAGGCAGCTGGCGGCAGCCTGCATGAGCCGCGCAGTGCCGGGCCGTCCCACGCAAGCGGGCATCCCTCTGTGGGATTGCCTGATGGGCTCTTCAGTCGAGGGTCCCCAGTGAGGTATTTCGCGCGGCTCGTCGTCATTGCCTGGACGGTTCTTCGCTACGGACTCGACGATCTGGCCCTCTCAGGCCTGCGGCGCACGCGCTTCAGGCTGCTGCGCCGGGTCATCTCGGTTGGCCGCAGCTGGGACCAGCCGCGCGGCGTGCGCCTGCGCCTCGCGCTCGAACACTTGGGCCCGATCTTCGTCAAGTTCGGCCAGGTGCTTTCGACCCGGCGCGACCTGATCCCGCCCGACATCGTCGACGAGCTCGCCAAGCTGCAAGACCGCGTGCCGCCGTTTCCGGCGGCGCAGTCGCAGGCGCTGGTCGAGCGGGCCTTCGGCCGCAGTGTCGCGGAGCTGTTCGGCAGCTTCGATGCCGAGCCGGTGGCCAGCGCCTCGATCGCCCAGGTGCATTTCGCCACCTTGAAGAGCGGTCGCGAGGTGGCCGTCAAGGTGCTGCGCCCGGGCATGCTCCAGGTCATCGACGACGACTTGGCGCTGCTGCGCACGCTGGCCACCTGGGTGGAGCGCTTGTCGGCCGATGGCAGGCGGCTCAAGCCGCGCGAAGTCGTGGCCGAGTTCGACACCTACCTGCACGACGAGCTCGACCTGGTTCGCGAGGCGGCCAATGCCGCTCAGCTGCGCCGCAATATGGAGTCGCTGCAGCTGGTCATGGTGCCCGAGATGGTCTGGGATCTGTGCCGGCCCGAGGTCATCGTGATGGAGCGCATGAAGGGCATGCCCATCTCGCAGGTGGAACGGCTTGTCGAGGCCGGCGTGGACCTGAAGAAGCTGGCCCAGGACGGCGTGACCATCTTCTTCACCCAGGTCTTTCGCGACGGTTTCTTCCACGCCGACATGCACCCAGGCAATATCCAGGTCAGCCTGGACCCTGCCACCTTCGGCCGCTACGTGGCCCTGGACTTCGGCATCATCGGCACGCTGACCCAGGTGGACAAGGACTATTTGGCGCAGAACTTCATCGCCTTCTTCCGCCGCGACTACAAGCGCGTGGCCGAGCTGCACATCGAGTCGGGCTGGGTGCCCTCGGGCACGCGGGCGAACGATCTAGAGAGCGCGATCCGCACCGTCTGCGAGCCGCAGTTCGAGAAGCCGCTCAAGGACATTTCCCTGGGTCAGGTGCTGATGCGGCTGTTCCAGATCTCGCGCCGCTTCAATGTGGAGATCCAGCCCCAGCTGGTGCTGCTGCAAAAGACCTTGCTCAATATCGAGGGCCTGGGCCGCCAGCTCGATCCAGACCTGGACCTGTGGAGCACGGCCAAGCCGTTCCTAGAGCGATGGATGGACGAACAGATCGGTGTCCGGGCACTCTTCCGGCAGTTCCGCAACGAGGCGCCGCGCTATGCCCAACTGATCCCCGAGCTGCCGAGACTGTTGCACGACGCACTCCAGCGCCAGGCCGCCAAGCCGCCGAACGAGGACGCCCTCATCGAGCTGATCCGCGAGCAGCGGCGCACCAATCGCGTGCTCACGGCCCTGCTGTGCGCGGTGCTGGGCTTCACCATTGGCGCCTTGCTGGTGCTGGCGCGGTCCTGGTTCTGATTCCGCGCACTCGGAGATAATCCGCGCCGCCCTTTCGGCCTGGTTTTTGGCCCGACTCTTGCTGCTGCCCCCGACATGAACATCACGCTGATCGTTTTCGTTGTGCTGTACCTCGCAGGCACCCTGGCGCTCGGCGTCTGGGCCGGTACCCGGATCAAGAACACCAGTGACTTCGCCATCGCGGGCCGCTCACTGCCCCTCATCATGGTCGTGACCACGACCTTCGCCACCTGGTTCGGCGCCGAGACCGTGATGGGCATGCCGACCAAGTTCGTGACCGGCGGCCTCAACGCCATCGTCGAGGACCCGTTCGGCGCGGGCACCTGCCTGATTCTCGTCGGCGCCTTCTTCGCCACCAAGCTCTACCGCCAGAACCTGCTGACCATCGGCGACTTCTACCGCGGCCGCTTCGGCAAGGGCGTGGAGGTGTTCTGCTCGGTGGCCATCATCCTGTCCTACCTGGGCTGGGTGGCGGCGCAGATCACCGCCCTGGGCCTCGTGTTCTCGGTGCTGACGCAGGGCGCCATGAGCGAGACCATGGGCATGATCGTGGGAACGTTGGCCGTGCTGGTCTACGTCGTGATCGGCGGCTTCTTGGCCGTGGCCTGGACCGACTTCATCCAGATGATCGTGCTCGTCGTGGGCCTGACCGTGATCGCCTTCTTTGCCGCCAACCTGGCCGGCGGCGCGGACAAGGTCATCGCCCTGGCTCAGAGCAAGGACCTGTTCCGCTTCTTGCCCGATCCCAAGCCCACCGACGTCATCATGTTCATCGGCGCCGGCCTGACCATGATGCTGGGCTCCATCCCGCAGCAGGACGTGTTCCAGCGCGTGATGTCGGCCAAAAACGAGAAGACAGCGCGCAACGGCGCCATGATCGGCGGCCTGTCCTACATCCTCTTTGCTGCCGTGCCGATGTTCATCGTCACCGCGGCCGTCGTCGTGATGGGCCAGCAGGCGGCCGACCTGGCCGGTGGAGAGCAATACCAAAAGCTGCTGCCGCTCTTCGTGCTCAGCAAGATGCCGCTGCTGATGCAGATTCTGTTCTTCGGCGCGCTGCTCTCGGCCATCAAGAGCACGTCCTCGGCCACGCTGCTGGCACCCTCCACGAGCTTCGTGGAGAACATCCTCAAGAACCTGCGCCCGCATATGGGCGACCGCCAGCAGCTCTTCGCCATGCGCGCCACCATCGTCAGCTTCGCGGGCCTGGTGCTGGCCTATGCCATCGCGATGAAGGGCACCTCGATCTACGAGCTGGTCTCGGCGGCCTATCAGGTCACGCTCGTGGGCGCCTTCGTGCCCCTGGTCTTCGGCCTTTACTGGCCGCGCGCCACCACGCAAGGCGCCATCCTGTCCCTGGTGGCCGGAGTGGGCGTCTGGATCCTCATGCTGCCCCAGGTCAGCCACCTGGGCGCGAGCTTTCCGGGGCAACTGGCCGGCCTCTTGGCGGCCACGGCCGCCATGGTCATCGGCAGCCTGGCGCCGCAATGGCTGAAGGACCGAAAGGACCACAAGCAGCACGTCAGGGGCCTGCCGGACGAAGCGACCGCTTGAATGCAGGTGAAAACCCCGGGCGATCTATAATTTCGCCTTTTTGGTCAACACCTTAAGTCTCATGCCCATCTACGCCTATGCCTGCGGCGCCTGCGGCCACGCCAAGGACGTGCTGCAAAAGCTCTCCGACGCACCGCTGAGCACCTGCCCGGCCTGCGGGGCCGAGGCCTTCTCCAAGCAGGTCACGGCTGCCGGTTTCCAGCTCAAGGGGTCGGGTTGGTACGCCACCGACTTTAAGGGCGGCGCCAGCAGCGCCGGTGGCTCTGCAGCGGCTCCGGCACCCGCTGCCGCTGATGCGGCCGCAGCGCCGGCAGCCGCGGCGCCCGCCGCTGCCGCTCACACCTGCAGCGGCTCTTGCACGCATTGACCAGCAAGGGAGCCATGCGCAAATACCTGATCACTGGCCTGCTCGTCTGGCTCCCGCTGGCCATCACGGTCTGGGTGCTGCTGTGGGCTCTGGGCATCGTCAACGGCGTGTTCGGTGCGCTGCTGACGGCCGCGGGCACGGTGCTGCCGGGGGCCAGGGAGCCGCTGGAGGAGCTTCGCCACATTCCGGGCCTGGGGCTCGTGATCCTCGGCGGTGGCGTGGTGCTGACGGGCATGTTCGCCGCCAACATGGTCGGCCAGTGGGCGCTGCGCCAGTGGAACAAGCTGCTGACGCACATTCCCATCGTCAAGAACATCTACAGCTCGGTCAAACAGGTCTCAGACACCCTGTTCTCGAGCAATGGCAACGCCTTTCGCGAGGCGGTGCTTGTGCAGTACCCGCGCGAGGGCTCCTGGACCATTGCCTTCGTCACTGGTCAGCCCGGCGGCGAAGTGGCCGAGGCTCTTGGCGACGAGCATGTGAGCCTGTACGTGCCCACCACGCCGAACCCGACCTCGGGATTCTTCCTGATGATGCCGCGCGCCTCGGTCAAGCCCTTGGCCATGAGCGTGGACGAGGCGCTCAAGCACATCATCTCGATGGGTGTCGTGGCGCCTGAAGTCCCGGCGACCGAGGCCGAGCCCGCACGAAATTGAACGGGCTGACGGGGTCACCCGTCAGCCCGTTAAAGCCATTCTTCGCCGCGGCGTCCGCCGCCCGATCCCCGAATCCCTGGAGTTGAAATCATGCGAACCTGCTATGCCGGCCAAGTCAGCGAGAAGCTGCTCGACCAGACCGTGACCCTGATGGGCTGGGCCCATCGCCGCCGCGACCATGGCGGCGTCATCTTCATCGACCTGCGCGATCGCGAAGGCCTCGTGCAGATCGTCTGCGACCCCGACCGCGCCGAGATGTTCAAGGTGGCCGAAGACGTGCGCAACGAGTTCTGCCTGAAGGTCGTGGGCAAGGTGCGCGCGCGCCCGGCCGGCACGGAAAACACCAACCTCGTGTCCGGCAAGATCGAGGTGCTCGCCCATGAGCTCGAGGTGCTGAACCCCTCCGTCACGCCCCCGTTCCAGATCGACGACGAGAACCTCTCGGAGACGACTCGCCTGACGCACCGCGTGCTGGACCTGCGCCGCCCCTACATGCAAAACAACCTGATGCTGCGCTATCGCGTGGCCATGGAAGTGCGCAAGTTCCTCGACGAGAACGGCTTCGTCGACATCGAGACCCCGATGCTGACCAAGAGCACGCCCGAAGGCGCGCGCGACTATCTCGTGCCCAGCCGCGTCCACGATGGCATGTTCTTCGCGCTGCCCCAGTCGCCCCAGCTCTTCAAGCAGCTGCTGATGGTGGCCGGCTTCGACCGCTACTACCAGATCACCAAGTGCTTCCGCGACGAGGACCTGCGCGCCGATCGCCAGCCCGAATTCACGCAGATCGATATCGAGACCAGCTTTCTCACCGAGGAAGAGATCCGCTCGATGTTCGAGGGCATGATCCGTCACGTCTTCCGCAAGGCGCTGAACGTGGAGCTGGGCGAGTACCCGGTGATGAAGTACGCCGAGGCCATGCACCGCTTCGGCTCGGACAAGCCCGACCTGCGCGTCAAGCTCGAGTTCACCGAGCTGACCGACGTGATGGCCGACGTGGACTTCAAGGTCTTCTCGACCCCTGCCACCACGCCGGGTGGCCGCGTGGTTGCGCTGCGCGTGCCGGGTGGTGCGGCCATGAGCCGTGGCGAGATCGACGCCTACACCGAATTCGTCAAAATCTACGGCGCGAAGGGCCTGGCCTGGATCAAGGTCAATGAAGTGGCCAAGGGCCGCGAAGGCCTGCAGTCGCCCATCGTCAAGAACCTGCACGACAAGGCCATTGCCGACATTCTGGCCCGCACCGGCGCCCAGGATGGTGATCTGCTGTTCTTCGGCGCGGACAAGGCCAAGATCGTCAACGACGCCATCGGCGGTCTGCGCCTGAAGGTCGGCCACAGCGATTTCGGCAAGGCCAACGGCCTGTTCAACGACGTCTGGGCCCCGCTGTGGGTCGTGGACTTCCCGATGTTCGAGCAAGACGAGGAGAACAAGCGCTGGGCCGCTGTTCACCACCCGTTCACGGCACCCAAGGATGGCCACGAGGACCTCATGGTTTCCGACCCGGGCAAGTGCATCGCCAAGGCCTACGACATGGTGCTCAACGGCTGGGAGCTGGGTGGTGGTTCGGTCCGTATCCACCGTGCCGACGTGCAGGCCAAGGTCTTCGAGGCGCTCAACATCAGCCCCGAAGAGCAGCGCATCAAGTTTGGCTTCCTGCTGGACGCCCTGCAGTACGGCGCGCCCCCGCACGGCGGCCTGGCCTTCGGCCTGGACCGCATCGTCACCATGATGACCAAGGCCGAGTCCATCCGCGACGTGATCGCGTTCCCCAAGACCCAGCGTGCCCAGTGCCTGCTGACGGGGGCCCCGTCGATGGTCGACGAGAAGCAGCTGCGCGAACTGCACATTCGTCTGCGCAATCCGGCGGCTGCGGGCAACGCCTGACGCTGAGAGATGGCGTGAGCTGAAAAACGGGCGCTGCGGCGCCCGTTTTTCTTGGGGTGCGCACGGCTGGGCGCACCTACTCGGAGGTGAAAGGCCTCTGCCAGCCCGGCAAGGGGGGCGTCAAAGGCAAGGTCTCCGTGGGTGAGGGTGCGCCTGAAGCGCCTGAAGTCAGTCGAATGCCAAAGCACAGGCCTGCCGATCATGGAGGGTGAGCGTCAGAAGCGCTGGTCAGCGCAGAACCCTCAAGGGAGCCCTTCTTCACGTCCCATTCACCCCTCTGGAGCAAACCTCTGGAGCAAACCTCTGGAGCGAACCTCTGGAGCGAACCTCTGGAGCGAACCTCTGGAGGGAACCTCTGGAGGGAACGCTGTCCGATTCGCTAGGTACTCTGTCACAGCGCGACACCACTCGTCCCTTTGCCCTTTCGGTGTCATTTTTGTGGGCTCTTGCTGGGGATGCCATGGCCGCTCTCTGGGCGGCTATTCACCTCTGAACAAGAAAGACCGTCTGTGGCGCACAGCGGCAACGCTCCCCGCTTGAGCTCAGTCTCGACAAGAGTGGCTTGCCCAGCGAACCGTCCCCCGGCAGACTAGCTCTCTTCTTCAAGTGCAAGAGGTGTCGCGATGATCGAGTTCCAACTCAATGGACGGGCGGTATCGGTAGATGCGGATGGCGACATGCCGCTGCTCTGGGCGCTGCGCGAGAAGCTGCAGCTGACCGGCACCAAGTTCGGTTGCGGCATGGCCCTGTGCGGTGCCTGCACCGTTCATGTGGAGGGGCAAGCCACGCGCTCTTGCATCACGCCCGTGGGCAGCGTGGCCGGCAAGAAGGTCACCACCATCGAGGGCATCGGTGCCAGCTCCGTGGGCAAGGCCGCGCAAAAGGCCTGGATCGCGGTCGACGTGCCGCAATGCGGCTATTGCCAAAGCGGCCAGATCATGAGCGCCTGCTCTTTGTTGGCCAGCAACAAAAAGCCCAGCGACGCCGACATCGACGCCGCCATGGCCGGCAACATCTGCCGCTGCGGCACCTACAACCAGATCCGCCAAGCGATCCACACGGCCGCGGACCAACTGGCCAAGGGAGGCTGATCATGCTGACCACCCGCCGCGAACTCATCAAGGCCGGAGCAGGCGCCCTGGTCATTGGCTTTGCGCTGCCGCTGCCCGCACGCCGCGCCATCGCCGCCACGAGCACCTTCACGCCCAGCGCCTGGCTGCGCATTACCCCCGATAACCTCGTGACCGTGATCTGCGGTTCCTCCGAAATGGGGCAGGGCGTGCTCACGGCCATTCCCATGCTGGTGGCCGAGGAACTCGACGCTGACTGGGCCCAGGTGCGTGTCGAGCAGGCGCCGGCCGACAAGGCCTACAACAACCCCGCCTTCAACATGCAGGGCACCGGCGGGAGTAGCACCGTCAAGGCCCACTGGATGCCGCTGCGCCAGGCCGGCGCCGCCGCGCGCGAAATGCTCGTCAGCGCTGCGGCCACGCAGTGGCAACTCGAGCCCGCCAAGCTGCGCACGCAGTCCGGCCGCGTCATCGCGCCCGACGGCCGCAGCAAGGCCTACGGCGAGCTGATCAACGATGCCGCCGCGCTCAAGGTGCCCGACAAGCCCGTGCTCAAGAAGCCCAAGGACTTCAAGATCCTCGGCAAGCCCACCAGGCGGCTGGACACGCCTGCCAAGGTCGACGGCTCGGCCCGCTTCGGCATCGACGCGCATGTGGATGGCATGCTCGTCGCCGTGATGGCGCGCGCCCCGCTGCCCGGCGTCAAGCCACTGCGCTTCGACGCTGACAAGGCCAAGGCCGTCAAGGGCGTGGTTGACGTGATCGCGATCGGCAACGGCGTGGCCGTGCTGGCTGACGGCTACTGGGCCGCCAAGACCGGCCGCGACGCACTGGCCGTCGAATGGGATCTCCAGGACAAGGGCAAGTTCGGCAGCGACATGCTCGCCGCCCAGCTGGGCGAGGGCGTCAAGAACGCCAAGGCCATCGCCAAGACCCAGGGCAAGCCCATGGACGCCTTGCCCGCGGGCGCCAAGATGCTCGAGGCCACCTACGAGGCACCGTACCTGGCCCACGCCTGCATGGAGCCCATGAATTGCCTGGCCTGGGTGCAGGGCGACAAGGTCAGCATCTGGGCCGGCACGCAGGCGCAAGGACCAGTGCAGATGGTCCTGGCCCAGATGGCGGGCGTGAAGCCCGAGAACATCACCATCAACACGGCCATGCTCGGCGGCGGCTTCGGGCGCCGCTTTGCGCCCGACTTCACGGCCGACGCGACTGAGCTCTCCAAGCGCAGCGGCAAGCCCGTCAAGCTCATCTACAGCCGCGAGGACGACATGGCGGCGGGCTTTTATCGGCCGCCCTCGATGGCCCGCTTCCAGGGCGCCGTGGGCAAGGACGGCCGGGCGCTGCTGTGGCGCGCGGACGTGGCCTCGCCCTCGGTCATGGAAGGCTCGGGCTTCGGCAAGTTGCCGGCCAGCGGCGTGGACGAGGAGGCCGTGACCGGCATTGCCGACCACGGCTACGAGATACCGAACCAGCATGTGGCCTACGGCCGGGTGGAGCCACCGGCGCAGGTCTGGTTCTGGCGCTCGGTCGGCCATTCGAGCAACAGCTTCTACACCGAGAGCTTCGTGGACGAGATGGCACATGCAGCGGGCGCCGATCCGCTCAAGTTCCGCCTGGCCATGCTCAAGGACAAGCGAGCGCGCGGCGTGCTCGAGCTGGCCGCGGCCAAGGCAGGCTGGGGCAAGCCCCTGCCCAAGGGCCGCTCCCACGGCATCGCTGTTGCCAACAGCTTCGGCAGCTACGTGGCCGAGGTGGCCGAGGTCTCGGTGGGGGCTGACGGCACGCCCAAGGTGCACCACGTCACCGCGGCCGTGGACTGCGGCCTGACGGCCAATCCGCTGACCATCGCGCGCCAGATCGAGAGCAGCATCTGCTACGCGCTTTCGGCCATGCTCTATGGCCGCATCAGCTTCGAGGGCGGGCGCGTGCAGCAAAGTAACTTCCACGACTACCCGGTCGTGCGCATGCCAGAGATGCCTGCTGTGGCGGTGCACATCGTGCCCAGCGAGGAAAAACCCGGCGGCATCGGCGAGCCCGGCACGCCGCCTCTGGCGCCAGCGGTGTGCAATGCCATCTTCGCCGCCACGGGCAAGCGCATCCGCAAGCTGCCGCTGGACACGGCGCTGCTGAAGACCGCCTGAGTGCGCTGAAAAAAATGAGTGATGCCCAAGAAGCGAGCGGGCGCGGCGCCTGAGGCCGCACTTTGCTCGCTATGCTTGCGTCTGTGAACGCAAGAACTGGTCTCAAGGACATCAAGGCGGCTGCCGGGCAGTCGCACGTCAAGGCGCGCTGGGAGCGCATCGTCATGCGCCGCCCGGGTCTGGCGCTGCCGCTGCTGCTGCGCGTGGTCATGCAGCGCGACGATGCGCATGCGGCCGGCCAGGCGCTTCTGGGCGTCTTCTTTGTGCTGGAACGCTGGGGGCGCGCCGCCGAGCTGCAGGGCGACCTCGAAGCCGCCCTTGCCCTGGCGCGGCAGAAGAAGCAGTTTGCCGATGCCGCCGAGCTCTCCGAGGCCCTGGCGCGCTTGCACTACCAGCGCGGCGACTACGCCCAGGCCTGCATCGCCTGGAGCGAGAGCCTCGACTGGGCGCCCGACGAATCCCGAGTGGCCTGCTCGGCCCGCGTCGGTATTGCCCACCTTTGCTATGCGCTCGGCGAGTGGGCGCGCGGCGGCCGGGTGGTGGATCAGGCCGAGCTGCACTACCCCGATCTCAAAAGCGACGCCTACTTGCGCGCCAAGATCGCGCTGAACCGCGCCGCCACCCTGCGCGTGACCCAGGGCCCGTATGCGGCCCTGCCGGCCCTGCGTGAGGCGCTGGCTGCGGCGCAACAGGCCGGTCACCGCGACTACCAGGCCGAGGCGATCTGGCACCACGCCAAGTGTGCGCGCGACAGCGGCGAGCTGGTGCTGGCCGAGCAACTGGCCACGCAGTCGCTGCGCCTGGCCCGTGCCTGCGGCTACCGCTGGCTGCAGGGCCAGGCGGCGCTGCTGCTGTCCGAGCTGCATTCCGACGACGCCGCGCTCGACTGGGCCTCTCAGGCCATGGACATGGCCGAGGCCATCCAGTCTCGCTCGCTGCAGGCTGCCGTGCACGCCCGGCTGGCCGACCTGATGCGCGAGCGTGGCGAGCTGGGGCCTTCGTGGCATCACCAGCAGCAGCGCCAGCGTCTGGAGGCCACGCTGGAGCAGGGCCAGGTGCCAGCGCGCCTGGAGGCGCTGGCCCGCTTCGATACGGATCCTCACGGCGCCGATGCGCTGCTGCTGGCGCTGGACAACGAAAACTTCGTGCTCGCGCGCGAGGGCGATTTCGAGGCGGTCTGGGCTTCGCTGCGTCCGCGCCTGGTCGAGGCCCTGGGTCTGCTCGACGCGCAGCTCTGGTGGGATCGCTCCCACACCGGCTCCTACGCCTGCCTGCCCATGGGCCCGAGTCTGTCTGGCGAGCAACTGAAGAGTTACTTCGGCGGCTTGCCGCACCGCATCTCCGAGCCGCCCTCGCGCTTTGAGCTGACGCTGCAGCAAGGCGGCAAGCCCGCGGCCCTGCTGTGGCTGCTGCGCCCGCCCGGCGGCGTGTGGTCGCACGCCGATTCGGTCCGCGCCCAGCGGCTGGCCGCCTTGATCGAGAAGCTGCTCGATCAGCTCGCCTCCAGCCAGGCGAGCCAGCAGCGGCTCGAGCAAGCCCTGGGCGGCGTGGCCGAGCTCGTGCTCGCCGCGCGCAAGCTCGTCAAACGGCTGGAGACGGTGCCGATGGACGCCCAGGCCCTGCGCGACGAAGCCAGTGGGCTGCTCGATGGGGCCTCGAAGCTGGAAGCCTTCTGCCTGGCTCTGCTGAAGAAGCCGTGACGGCGCCGCCCTACAAGATCCCCGAGTCCGTGCTCGTCGTCATCTACACGCCCGAGCTGGAGGTGCTGATGATCGAGAGGGCCGACAAGCCCGGCTACTGGCAATGCGTGACCGGCTCCAAGGACAGGCTGGACGAGCCTTTGCTCGACACCGCCCGGCGTGAGGTGCAGGAAGAGACCGGCATCACGGGCGGCGTGCTGCGCGATTGGCGGCTGTCCAATGTCTACGAGATCTACCCCATCTGGCGACACCGTTACGCCCCCGGCGTCACGCACAACACGGAGCATGTCTTCGGCCTCACCGTGCCGGCCGGCACGCCCGTGACGCTGGCGCCGCGCGAGCACTTGCAATACCGCTGGCTGCCCTGGCGCGAGGCGGCCGATCTTTGTTTCTCACCTTCGAACGCCGAGGCCGTTCTCCAATTGCCGCAATTCGTGTAGGGTTGCTGTTCATGTCGAGACCTGCTTTTCGCAACTCGGTCCAGGGGCCGCTGTCGAGCCTGCTGAGCCCTTACTTGCGTGTGGCCACCTACAACATCCACAAGGGGGTGCGTGGCCTGGGCCTGAACAAGCGGCTGGAGATCCACAACCTGGGTCTCGGCGTTGAAGCGCTGGACGCCGATCTCGTTTTCCTGCAAGAAGTGCGCCGATTCCACCATGGCGACGCAAAGACTTTCGATCACACCTGGTTCGGCTGGCCCGACCAGGAGCAGGCCGACTACCTGGCGCCCGAAGGCTACGAGGTGGCCTATCGCAGCAATGCCTACACCGACGGCGGCGAGCACGGCAACGCGCTGCTCTCGCGCTGGCGCATCGGCGAGATCGGGCATCACGACGTGTCCGACCATCCCTTCGAGCAGCGCGGCTTGCTGCACGTGCCCATCCAGTGGCATGGGATCGAGGTTCACACCATCTGCGCCCACCTGGGCCTGATCCACTCGAGCCGCGTGCGCCAGATCGAACGCCTGGGTCGCTTCATCGAGACGCATGTGCCGCCCAAGGCGCTGCTCGTGATCGCCGGCGACTTCAACGACTGGGGCGAGAAGCTGGACGGCCCCATGCACGGCCTGGGACTGAGCCGTGCGCGCTCGCCCTCGGGATCGCGGCACGCCACGTTCCCCTCGCGCCTGCCCTTCTTCACGATGGACCGCGTCTACACCCGCGGTATGTCCTGCGTGAGCGTGCAGGTGCCCAAGGGAGTGGCCTGGTCGCGCATGTCCGACCATCTCCCGCTCATCGCCGAGTTCGAGCTCAGCTGATGGCGCGCCGCAGCAGCGCCCGCCGCGGTCTGAGCAACTGGTACGGGCCAGCACGTCCGGAATTCAGCGGTGCCAACGAGGCGAAGCTGCTGCGTGGCGGCGACGAACTCTTCCCGCAGATGATCGAGTGCATCCGCTCGGCGCGCGACGAGGTCTGGCTTGCCACCTACATCTTCAACCGCGATGCGGCCGGCGAAGCCCTGCTCGCGGCCCTGTTGGCGGCCGCCCGGCGCGGCGTGCGGGTGAGGGTGGTCGTGGACGGCTTCGGCTCCAAGGCTAGCGTGGCCTGGCTGCGCGAGCAGACCAAGCCCACCACCCTCGCCCTGGCCATCTTTCGGCCCATCGGACGCTGGTGGAGCTGGCTGCAGCCGGGCCAGTTGCGCCGCCTGCATCAAAAGCTTTGCGTGATCGACGGCGAGCGGGCCTTCGTGGGTGGCGTCAATCTGGTCGACGACCGCATCGACCTGCGCCACGGGCCCAGCGACGCCCCGCGCCTGGATTTCTCCGTGGCCCTGCGCGGTCGCATCGTTGAGCCGGTGGAGCAGGCTGCGCGTGCGGTCTGGAGCCGGGCCTGGCTAGGCCGCGATTTCGGGGAGGAGCTGCTGGGCGTCGTGCGCAGCCCCGAGCCCGTGCGCCGTGTGCGCCGCTTGCTGCGCGGCCTGCGCATGCCGCGCGGCCGCGGCGCTTCGGCCGAAGGGCTGCCACCCGTGTGCGCAGCCTTCGTGCTGCGCGACAACCTGCGTCAGCGCCGCACGATCGAACATGCCTACATCGAGGCCATCCGTGCCGCCGAGGTGAGCGTGGACCTCATCACGCCGTACTTCTACCCAGGCCGGTCCTTCCGCCGTGCCTTGCGCCAGGCGGCGCAGCGCGGCGTGCGCGTGCGCCTGCTGCTGCAGGGCAAGGTGGACTATCTGCTCGCGGGCATGGCCGCGCATGCGCTTTACGTCGAGCTGCTGAGCCACGGCGTCCAGATCTTCGAGTACACGCCCGCGTGGCTGCATGCCAAGGTCTGCGTGGTGGACGGGCATTGGGCGACGGTGGGCAGCTCCAACATCGATCCGCTCTCGCTGCTGCTCAATCTCGAGGCCAACGTCATCGTCCTCGACGACGCCTTCGCGGGCCAGCTCCAAAACGAGTTCGAGCGCGCGGTCGAACAATCCGCGCAGGTCCAAATGAGCGGCCGCAGTGGCTGGCGCCACGTGCTGAGCCGCGCGTTCGTTGCCTGGGTGGCCTATGTGTACTTGCGCGTAGCCGGGGCGACGGGGCGTTACTGAGCCGCTCACTGCAACTCCGGATTTCAAGTCAGCCCCGCACGCCGCAGTGGTCTTTTCTCGCACTGCGCACATTGGTAATAGTCACTGCGAATACGAGGACCGAAGGCGTTTACGCGCACGCCTGTCTGGAGAAAATGGGGCCGCGGACATCGTGGCTCAGGGGCGATGGGCGTCGAAGGCTCAGGCTTTCGGCCGGTGGGCAGTCCTTCAGAGAAGGGGCGGAGCCGGATATAGGTAAGTGAAGAAAGAAATGGCGCCGTTTGGCGCCATTTTTATTTGCTGAGCCGGAGCACTCAGGTCAGGGTCTCGAAGCGCGTGACGCGCCGCACCAGCTCGGCCAATTGCCGACCGGCCACCAGGGTGGCGGCGTTCTCGATGTCCGGGGCCAGGTAGTGGTCGCCGGGCATGGGCGGGCAGGCCTGGCGCAGCAATGCATGGACCTGCTCGAGCGCGGCCGAGCTCTTGAGCGGGCGCAAGAACTCGAAGCCCTGGGCGGCGGCGAGCAGCTCGATGCCGATGATGTGGCTCGTGTTGTCCAGCATGTCGGCCAAGCGCCGCGCGGCGAAGGTGGCCATGCTCACATGGTCTTCCTGGTTGGCGCTCGTGGGCAAGCTGTCCACGCTGGCCGGATGGGCCAGGGACTTGTTCTCGCTCGCCAGGGCGGCGGCCGTCACGTGCGCGATCATGAAGCCGCTGTTCAGTCCGGCGTTCTCGGTCAGGAATGGCGGCAGGCGCGACACGCCGGTATCGATCAGCATGGCGATGCGGCGCTCGGCGATGGCGCCCACCTCGGCGATGGCGCAGGCCAGCGCGTCGGCGGCCAGCGCCACCGGCTCGGCGTGGAAGTTGCCGCCGCTGATCATGGCGCCGTCGTCGCTGAAGACGAGTGGGTTGTCCGTCACGGCATTGGCTTCACGCAGCAGCACGGTGCTCACATAACGCGTCTGGTCCAGGCAGGCGCCCATGACCTGCGGCTGGCAGCGCAGGCAGTACGGGTCTTGCACGCGTTCGTCGCCCTCGCGGTGCGAGGCGCGGATCGCACTGCCGGCGAGCAGCTCGCGGTAGACGGCGGCCGTCTCAATCTGGCCGGGCTGGCCGCGCACGGCGTGGATGCGGGGATCGAAGGGGCCGTCGCTGCCGCGCGCAGCGTCCAGGCTCATCGCGCCGCTGACCAGGGCCGAGGCATAGAGCGTCTCAAAGCGCAGCAGGGCGTGCAAGGCCAGGGCGGTCGAGGTCTGCGTGCCGTTGATCAGCGCCAGGCCTTCCTTGGCCGCGAGCTCGAGCGGGGCGAGACCCTTCTCCTTCAAGACCTCCATCGCGGGCCGGCGCTGGCCCTTGCCCTGCTCGTCGAGCACGAGCATCTCACCTTCGCCCATCAGGGCCAGGGTCATGTGCGAGAGCGGCGCCAGATCGCCCGAGGCGCCGACCGAGCCCTTGGCCGGTACGAAGGGCACGAGGCCGGCGTTGAAGGCGTCGAGCAGGCTTTGCACGACCACGGGGCGCACGCCAGAGAAGCCGCGCGCCAGCGAGGCCGCCTTGGTCGCCAGCATCAGGCGCACGACCTCGGGTGCGAGCGGCTCGCCGACGCCGACGCAATGCGAGCGGATCAGGTTGCGCTGCAGGGCAGCGAGTTCGTCCTTGCCGATGCGCTTGGACGCGAGCTTGCCGAAGCCGGTGTTGACGCCGTAGACGGGCGCGTCGCCGGCGGCGGCGTTGAGCACGAGGAGGGCGCTGCGCTCGATGTCGGCCGTTGCCGATGCGCTCAGTCGGAGGCTGATGCCGCCGGCATGGATGGCACGCAAGTCGGCAAGGCTCAGCGAGCCGGGTGTGAGGGTCAGTGAACTCATGGTGGGAATCATCCGATCATCGGGAGCTTGAGGCCGCGTTCCTTGGCGCAGGCTTGTGCGCTCTCGTAGCCGGCATCGGCATGACGCATGACGCCCGTACCGGGGTCGTTCCAGAGCACGCGCTCGATGCGCTTGGCGGCGGCGTCCGTGCCGTCGCAGACGATCACGACGCCGCTGTGCTGCGAGTAGCCCATGCCCACGCCGCCGCCATGGTGCAGGCTCACCCAGGTGGCGCCGCCGGCGGTGTTGAGCAGGGCGTTGAGCAGGGGCCAGTCGGAGACGGCGTCGGAGCCGTCGCGCATGCTCTCGGTCTCGCGGTTGGGGCTGGCGACGGAGCCACTGTCCAGGTGGTCACGGCCAATCACGATCGGGGCCTTCAGCTCCCCGCGCTTGACCATCTCGTTGAAAGCCAGGCCCGCGATGTGACGCTCGCCCAGGCCCAACCAGCAGATGCGCGCCGGCAGGCCCTGGAAGCTGATGCGCTCGCGTGCCATGTCCAGCCAGCGATGCACGTGGGCGTGATGCGGGAAGAGCTCCTTGATCTTGGCGTCGGTCTTGTAGATGTCCTCGGGATCGCCCGAGAGCGCCACCCAGCGGAACGGGCCCTTGCCCTCGCAAAACAGCGGGCGGATGTAGGCGGGCACAAAGCCGGGGAAGTCGAAGGCGTTCATCACGCCCTGATCCTTGGCGACTTGGCGGATGTTGTTGCCGTAGTCGACCACGGCGATACCCATGGCCTGGAAGTCCAGCATGGCCTGCACGTGCACCGCGCAGCCCCGGGCAGCGGCGGCCTTGAGCTCGGCATGCTTGCTGGCATCAGCGGCGGCAGCCTTCCACTGCTCGACGCTCCAGCCGGCCGGCAGGTAGCCGTTGATCAGGTCGTGGGCCGAGGTCTGGTCGGTCACCAGATCGGGTGCCAGGCCGCCGGCCTTGGCGCGCTTGACGAGCTCGGGCAGGATCTCGGCCGCATTGCCGAGCAGGGCGATCGAGATCGCCTTCTTCTCGGCCTTGTACTTGGCGATGCGGGCCAGCGCGTCGTCAAGGTCAGTGGCCTGCTCGTCCACATAGCGCGTCTTGAGCCGGAAATCGATGCGCGACTGCTGGCACTCGATGTTCAGCGACACCGCGCCGGCGAAGGTGGCGGCCAGCGGCTGAGCGCCGCCCATGCCGCCCAGGCCGGCGGTGAGTACCCAGCGGCCCGCGAGGCTGCCGCCGAAATGCTGGCGGCCGGCTTCGGCGAAGGTCTCGTAGGTGCCTTGCACGATGCCCTGCGTGCCGATGTAGATCCAGCTGCCGGCCGTCATCTGACCGTACATCATGAGACCCTTGCGATCGAGCTCGTTGAAGTGCTCCCAGTTGGCCCAGGCCGGCACCAGATTGGAGTTGGCCAGCAGCACGCGCGGCGCGTCTTCATGCGTGCGGAACACGCCCACGGGCTTGCCGCTCTGGATCAAGAGGGTCTCGTTGGCCTCGAGTTGTTTGAGCGACTTGAGGATGGCCTCGAAGCAGTCCCAGTTGCGCGCTGCCTTGCCGATGCCGCCGTAGACCACGAGTGCGTCCGGGTTCTCGGCCACGACCGGGTCCAGATTGTTCTGGATCATCCGGTAGGCGGCTTCGGAGAGCCAATTCTTGCAGCTCAGCTGTGTGCCTTGCGGTGCGCGGACGGTGCGCGGGGATGCGGCCATGTTGAACCTCCTCGTTGTCGATGCGGGGCATTCTGCTTGTATAGACAAGCATAGTCAAGTACCATCTGCGCATGCCGGCGATATCTCCCCAGCCCCAGTACCTCAAGGTCAAATCCCATTTGCGAGAGGGCATCACCGCCGGGCGCTGGTCGCCGGGCGACCGGCTGCCTTCGGAGGCAGAACTGGTGAGCGAGTTCGGCCTCTCGCGCATGACCGTCAACCGGGCGCTGCGCGAGCTGGAACAGGAGGGCCTGGTCGAGCGCGTGCAGGGTGTTGGCAGCTTCGCGGCTCAGCTGCACCGCATCTCCAGCACGCTGACCGTGCGGGACGTGCACGAAGAGATCGTGGCCCGGGGCCATCGCCACGAGGCGCGCCTGCACACGCTGGGCAAGATCCGTGCCGATGCCGCTCAGGCGGCGCTGTTCGATCTCAAGGCCGGTGCGCCGCTGTTCCACAGCGTGATCGTCCACCTGGAGAACGGCCGGCCTATCCAGTGCGAAGACCGGCTCGTCAACCCGGCGTGCTCGCCGGATTACTTGAAGCTCGATTTCGCGCAGATGACCCCCACCCAGCATCTGCTGGAGGTTGCACCCTTGTCCGAGGCGCGCTACACCATCGAATCCATGCTGCCGAGCGTGCAGGAGGCGGCGCTGTTGGACATCGCGCGGCGCGACCCCTGCCTGGTCGTGCGGCGCGTGACCTACAGCCGTGGGCGTACGGTCACGGCGGTGAAGCTGACCCACCCTGGCAGCGTGTACACCCTTGAAGGGAGTTTTCGGCCATGAGCTGGAGCATCGTCAAGCTGGAGAACGTGGCGCCGCAGCGCTGGAAGAACGGCGGCGGCTGGACTCGTGAGCTGCTGGCCTGGCCGCACCCGGCCGACTGGATGCTGCGCGTCTCCGTAGCCGACATCGAGGCCGATGGCCCGTTCTCGGCCTTCCCCGGCGTCGACCGCTGGTTCGGTGTGCTGTCAGGCCAGGGGGTCCGCCTCTACGAGTACGAAGTGCGGCCCGGCGACGAGCTGCTGCATTTCGATGGGAGTCTGGGCCCGGATTGCGAGCTGCTGGATGGCCCTACGCGCGACTTCAACCTCATGCACCGCCGCGGCGCGGGTCGCGTGCGCGTGCAAGATGCCAGCAAGCCTTGCGAGCTGCATGGCGAGCTGCTGATGCTGTTCACCGCCGCGGGCGGCGTGATGCAGCATGGCGGACGCAAACACAAGCTGCCCGCGCTCTCAATGGCCTGGTGCATGCAACCGGCAGGGCAGGGCTTGAGCTTCCAGGGCCAGGGGGCAGCTTGGTGGATCTGCTGGAGCGCCGAGTGAGCCGAACCCTTTGGCACAACGCGCGCCTGGCGACCCTGGACGGCGAAGGCTGGGGCCTCATCGAGGACGGCGCCCTGCTGGTCGAAGGCGAGCACATCGCCTGGCTGGGCGAGGCGGCCCAGGCGCCCCGGGCGGAGCACCAGCATGACTGTGCCGGCGCGCTGATCACGCCGGGTCTGATCGATGCTCACACTCACCTCGTGTACGCCGGCAACCGCTCGCGCGAGTTCGAGCTGCGCCTGCTGGGCGCCAGCTACGAGCAGATCGCGCGTGGCGGCGGTGGCATCCGCTCCACGGTCGCCGCCACACGAGCGGCCTCCGAGGAAGAGCTGCTGGCGCTGGCCCAGGCTCGCCTCGACGCGCTGATTGCCGAAGGCGTGACGACGGTCGAGGTCAAGTCGGGCTACGGTCTCTCGCTCGAATCGGAGCGGACATGCCTGCGCGTGGCGCGCCGGCTGCAAGGCGCCCAGGTGCAGGCCACGTGCCTTGGCGCCCATGCGCTGGCGCCGGAATTCGTGGACCGGCCGGATGACTACATCGGCGCCGTTTGCGAGTGGCTGCCCCTGCTGCAGGCGGAGGGCCTCGTCGATGCCGTCGATGCATTCTGCGAGAACATCGGCTTCACGCCCGTACAGACGCGCCGCGTTTTCGAGGCGGCGCAGCGCCTGGGCCTGCCCGTCAAGCTCCACGCCGAGCAGCTGTCGGACCAGCAGGGCACGCAGCTTGCGGCCTCCTTCGGTGCGCTCTCCTGCGACCATCTCGAGCACCTGAGCGCCGAGGGCGTGCAGGCCATGGCCGCCAGCGGCACCGTCGCCATGCTCCTGCCCGGCGCGTACTACTTCCTTCGGGAAACCCAGCTGCCGCCCATTGAGCAGCTTCGCCAGGCCGGTGTCCCCATGGCGGTGGCCACCGACCACAACCCCGGCACCTCACCCACGCTCTCGCCGCTGCTGATGCTCAACATGGCCTGTACCTGCTTCCGGCTCACGCCCGAAGAAGCGCTGCGGGGCATGACTGTCAATGCGGCACGCGCTCTGGGCCTGGCCGACCGCGGCCGGCTCGTTGCAGGGCTGCGTGCCGACTTCTGCCTGTGGGACGCACAGCATCCCAGCGAGCTGGCCTACTACTTCGGCCGCAATCCGCTGCGGCAACGTGTTCGAGGTGGTCTATGAACGTCTTCAAGCTGCAGCAAGGCACGACCCCGCTGCTGATCAGCATGCCCCATGTGGGTACCGAGATTCCTGCCGATCAGGCAGACCGTTATGTTGAGCGCGCCGAGCGCACGGAGGACACCGACTGGTACCTGGAGCGGCTCTACGGCGGCATCGCCGAGCGCCTGGGCGCCAGCCTCCTCGTGCCGCGCTACTCGCGCTTTCTGATCGACCTGAACCGCCCGCCCGAGGACACGCCCATGTATCCGGGCGCGTCCAACACCGAGCTGTGCCCCACGCGCTTTTTCACCGGTGAGCCGCTCTATCGAGAGGGCCGAGCGCCCGACGAGGCCGAGAAGCTGCGCCGCCGCGAGACTTACTGGCGGCCCTATCACGACGCCCTGCAGGCCGAACTCGACCGCATTCGCGCCGCGCACGGCCATGCACTGCTCTTCGACGCCCACAGCATCAAGTCCGAGCTGCCCTGGCTGTTCGAGGGCGAGCTGCCGGCCTTGAACCTCGGCACCGTCGAGGGCCGCTCCTGCGCGCCGGAAATCACGCGCAGCCTGGGCGCCTTGCTCGCCGGCCAGGGCCGCTACAGCCAGGTCGTGAACGGCCGCTTCAAGGGCGGCTACATCACCCGCCACTACGGCCGGCCCGAGCTGAACCAGCACGCCGTGCAGCTGGAAATGTGCTGGCGCTGCTACATGGACGAGCCCAGCATGTCCTATGACCACGACAAGGCCGAGGAAGTCCAGCCCCTGCTCGAAGCGCTGCTGCGCCGCTATCTCGAATGGAAGTCATGAACTACCTTGCTCCGCTGGCCTGGGTCGACGGCCGCTGGCAGCGCGACGTGCGCCTGAGCGTGGACGGCAACGGGCACTGGGACGCGATCGAGGCGGGCGCGACGAGCGAAGGCACGCTGCGGCTCGACGGCCCTGTGATCCCGAGCCTCGTCGATGCCCACAGCCACGCCTTCCAGCGCGCCTTCGCAGGCCTGGCCGAGCGGCGCGAAGCCGGTGCCGACGATTTCTGGTCCTGGCGCGACCGCATGTACGGCCTGGCGCTGAAGCTCACGCCCGAGCAGGCCCGCGCGATTGCGGCGCAGCTCTACGTGGAGCTGCTCAAGGGCGGCTTCACCCAGGTCTGCGAGTTCCACTACCTGCACCACGCTCCCGACGGCAGCGCCTACGCGGACGAGCTGGCCATGAGCTGGTCCTTGGCCGATGCCGCCGCCGATGCCGGCATGGGCCTGACGATGCTGCCCGTGCTTTACGCGCGCTCCGGTTTCGGCGCCCAGGGCTTGCGCGAGGACCAGCGGCGCTTCCGCACCGATGCCGCCTGGGTGCACCGCGCACAGCAGCGCATCACTGCCGCGGGCCGCACGCTGCTCGATGCCGGCGTGGCCCTGCATTCGCTGCGCGCTGCGAACGAGCAGGACATCCGTGAGCTGCAGCGCCTCGTCGGCGACGACGATCTACCCATCCACATCCACATCGCCGAACAGCAGGCCGAGGTGGCCGCCAGCCTCGCGCATAGCGGCCAGCGGCCCATGCAGTGGCTCTGCAAGCATCTGCGCCTGGATGCACGTTGGCAGCTGGTGCACGCCACCCACAGCACTCCTGAGGAAATCGCCCAGGTGGCCGCTAGCGGCGCCAGCGTCGTGATCTGCCCTGGCACCGAGGCCAACCTCGGCGATGGCCTGGCGGATCTGCGCGGCTGGCTCGACGCTGGCGTGCCGATGAGCCTGGGCTCCGACAGCCACGTCACGCGCGGTATCGTCGAGGAACTGCGCTGGCTGGAGTACGGCCAGCGGCTCGGACTTCAGCAGCGCAATGTGGCGGCTACGCCGCCGGTGCAGGCCTCAACGGCGGCGAGGCTGTTCGAGGCGATGCGCTCGGGCAGTGCGAGGCCCGCGGGCCTGAAGCAATGGGGCCTGGAGCGCGGGGCGCGGGCGGACTTCCTGGTGCTCGATCGCAAGGCGTCGGGCTTGCTGGGCTTGCCGGACGAGCATCTGCTCGATGGCCTGGTCTTCGCCACGCAGACTTCGGCGGTGCGCGATGTGTTCGTGGCCGGCCGATGCGTGATCCAGGCTGGCCGTCATACGGCCGAGGATGTGATCTCCGAGGAGTTTTCCAGCGTCATGCAGGCGCTTTGGGCGGTGTAGATTCCGGGCCTCGGTCAATCTGCCCGAGAGCGCCGCGCGAAGAGCCTGCCCACCTCGTCGTACAGTCAATCCCAAAGATCTTCGCTTGGATGCTCCAGCATCACACGATTCGTCATGCTCTATGGGTCGCCCGGAACCCGTCTTGTGCGCCGGAAAGAAGCTGTCGGTCGATTTGCGGGACAGCGACTGGCTCAGTTCGACCCTGAGCTGTCGCTCGGACTTGCCAGGTTGCCTACCCGAGCGCTGTGGCTGGACGGACTGCGGCCCCCATTCGCGCGTTCGCCATGACGCGAAGGCGCAAGCCCGCTGGCGCATGCCATTCCCATCGATGGTGACTGGACAGCACTCTTGCCTGAGTTGTAGACTATGTGTATAAATTATGCGCATTATATTGTGCGCATCCATCGGGAATCATCATGCCTGCTGCTTCATCGCTTGAGCGTTCGGCAAAGCGCGCCGTCAACCTGACGCTAAGTGTCGACACGCTGGCTGCCGCCAAGGCCCTAAACCTGAATGTGTCATCGCTCTGTGACGCTTACCTGCGTGAGGTGGTGCGTCAAGAACAAGAACGACGTTGGCGCGCCGAGCACGCAGAGTTTGTCGGTGCCTACAACGCCACCGTCGAGGCCGAAGGACTTCCACTAGACGCATGGAGGGCGTTTTAAGTGGCGCGATTCGACGTCTTCCGCAATGCTGGGCCACATGCCGCTTCGACTCCATTCTTGGTCGACGTCCAGAGTAACCTGCTCGATGGACTCGAAACCTGTGTTGTCATTCCCCTGCGCCGCTTGGACCGCTTTGTCGTGGAGAAGCTACCAGCCCAACTATGCCCAGTCTTCGAAATCGAAGGGTTGAACTGTCTACTCGAAACCCCAAAGATGGCGGCCGTTCCACGTCGCTTGCTCAAAGCGCACGTGACCTCGCTCGCCAGGGAGCAGCACCGAGTTACGGGAGCACTGGACTTTCTGTTCCAGGGTTACTGAGCCGGCCTGTCACCCGGGCGAGGCCTGATGCCCAGAACCCGACGCTCGTGATTGACTGCAGATGGCCCAAGCCCGCATACATAGATCCGTGCACCGCGCTGCCTGAGGGCGGCCTGGAGGGGCTCAATGGAAGTCTTCCTCGCGCTGGTTGCGTGCGCCGATCACGAGCACCAATTCGGGAGAGCGGATGTCGAAGCGCAGGATGTAGCCGGTTTTGCCGAACGGGATGATGAGTTCGCGCAGCGTCGACCGGGCACCGACCTTGCGGTAGCTGTACGGCGTTGTCGTCAGGTGGCTCAATGCAGCTTGTCGGATGACGTTGATGGCTTCGTCGGCCACTTCAAGTTCTTCGAGCGTTTCGGCGCGATTGAGCAGGAAGTCGTAGAGCCGTATTAGGTCGTCCTCAGCGCCTTGCGTGAATTCGACGGCGTAGCTCATCCGCCAAGTTGCTTGCGGCGCTTAGCCAGCTTGGATTCGAGCTTGGCAATGACCTGGGCGGCGGGGATGGACGCTACTGTGCGCTCGTACTCGGCCAGGGATGCCTCGCACCGCGACGCGAAGTCGGTCTGAACGCGCCGGTACTCAACGGCCTTGCGCACCGCGCCCTCGACGAATTCGGTCAAGGTTTCGCCAGGACGCAGCACCGCATCGAGGCTGGCACGTAGCTCGCTCTCAACACGGACTTGGGGAATGACGGCGTCTTTCATAGTTAAATCGTATTGCAAATGCACTACGAAATCAAACCCCATTGCAAAACTGGCCGGTCCGGCCGGTTCGAACGCTCCGAAGCTGCCGTTCGCGACCGGCAGGTTAGGGCCGAACTGCGTCCTCGGTGCGGGCAGCGGCGGGCCGTTGACCGCCGTGTCGTTGATCTGCGTCACTTGGGGGCTCAGCCAAACACCGGGCACCCTTCCTATCCGCTATGGCGCGTTGTTCAGCCAGCCAGCGATGCTGTCCAGTACCTTGGTCTCGATACCCAGGAACCCGTGCGGCGACTGACCTTGGCAGTTAGACATTCGGTCACCGCCTCCCATCGAACTGGAGACCGAGATGAAGGCGAAGCCGTTTTCCTCGGCGACCTGCTTCGCAGCGCCGGCCGGCGAGACAAGGCAGCGATCGTTTTCGTTGGACAGCACAAGCACGCGTGCCTTGTTGCCTTTCCAGCTGAGGCCGGACATGCCGGCTTGTCCCCGGTTCGCAAGCGTGACCGGGGATGTCAGCACGAAGGCGTCGACCAGTTCGGGATGTCGTTTGAGGACGTTTCCTACTGTGATCGATCCGCGGCTCGTGCCGATCAGGGCGACCTTGGCGCCGGGATAGCGCTTGCGGAGTTCCGACACTGCCGCCTCTACATCCTTGCTGGCGTCCGCGCTCAGACGAAAGACGTCTTGCATGCCGCCGGCGTTGTCTGACGGGGCGTCGAAGATCGCGTAAGCGTCGCCGTGGTCGGTCCAGTACGAGGCGGTGCGCACGACGAAGTTGTCCTGCATCCGCGTTGGCCCACTGCCTGAGGCCGAGACGTTGCCGTCGCCTCCCGCGAAAAGGACCACCACCCAGTATGGTGAAGCGGACGCCGATACGAGAAAGATGCGCTGCGTGACGCCGCCGCGAGTCGGAAGCTCCAGCAGTTCGGCCGCCGACGCGGCCAAGCCGCAGGCCAGCACCGACATCGTCGCGACCAGGCGCTTGAACCATCTTGCTGTTTGTCGCGCCTTCGCGCCGTCTCGCATTTCGCCTCGGTCAGGTTGGCTTGCTTGACTCATCAATCTACCCCAAAGCAGTGGATCGCGAGTGACCGGTTGTGCCGACAGCCGGTGCTCGCCGAGCGATATCTGAAAGTCAGCTGCGCGGCGACAAGCCGTCATCCGTACTGCGACTGCGTTCAGCGGTGCGGGGGCAACGCGCCTGGTGAGCAGGTCGCGCACGAGGCGGTCGGCCTCGATGAGCACGCCCTTGGGGTCGTCGACGAACGAGCCCTGCAGCTGCGGCAGACTGCCCGGCGCCGTCCCGTCCGCGGGTAGCCCCGATATTGAAAGAAAAACTTGCAAGTTTGCCTGTCAATAAATAGACTGGCGACATGTCCTCCCGACGCCATGCCGCCTCCGCCGAAGCCCGTGCCGCCGAGCTGATGCAGGTGATGGGCGTGCTGCTGCGCCGGGTGCGCGGCGAGGCCCGCCAGGAAGGGCTCAGCTGGTCGCAGGCTGCGGCCATGGGGCGCCTGCAGCGCAACGGGCCGATGACCACCGCCGAGCTCGCGCGCGCCGAGATGGTCAAGCCACAGTCCATGGGCACGCTGCTGGCGGAGCTGGAGCAGGACGGTCTGGTCCGGCGACAGCCGCATCCCACCGACGGCCGCCAGATCCTGTTCTCGCTCACCGAGTCCGGCGTGGCGGCGCGGCGCCAGCGGCATGCCGCCAAGCTGGCCTGGCTGGCCGAGGCTATCGGCCGCTTCGAAGCCGGCGAGCAACGCACGCTCGACGACGCCATTGCGCTCGTCCGGCGCCTCGCGGAAGACTGAAGCCCATGCCCGTCACCAAGCTGGACACGACCTCCGCCCTAGTCGTCATCGACCTGCAGTATGGCCTGCTCGGCTACCCCCGCATCGCCGAGACCGGCTCCACCGCCGAGGTGCTCGCGCTGCTATCGACCCGAGGATCCCTTTCATGAACATCGGTCACTACGTCGCCTGGTTCTTCGGCGGCGCCTTCCTGCTCAACGCGGTGCCGCACATCGTGGCGGGCGCCATGGGCGAGGCGTTCCAGAGCCCGTTCGCCACGCCGCCGGGCGAGGGACGATCGTCGTCCATGGTCAACGTGCTGTGGGGATTCTTCAACGCGGCAGTGGCCTGGGTGCTGCTGGTGCGCGTGGGCAGCTTCGACCTGCGCGCGCCCGACCACGCGCTGGCCGCTGGCCTGGGCGCCTTCCTGCTGGCCGTGGTGATGGCGCCCCGGTTCGGCCGCTTCAACGGGGGCAACAAGCCAGAATGAGCGATGGCACGTTCCGCTCGCTGCGCAACTCGAGCTACCGTAGCGGGTCCGCTTGAGCGAGTTGATAGGCCGCACCCGGCGGATCAGGCGTACGGCGTGCCGTCCTTATGCTCGAAAACCCACCCGCTGGCTGCCAGCTTAGCAACCAGGTCGTCGTCTGGGTATGCCACCGAGTCTCCGGGCGTCCGGTCACCGACTTCCAAGTACACCGCTGGTTCGCTTCCTTCATTGACCAAGTGATGAGCGTTGCCTTTGCCCGCCTTGAAGCCAGCGCACATCCCGGTGGACAACTGAGTCGCTCCCTCGTCGGTGTGAAGTGTCAACGTGCCGGAAACGATGTACACGAACTCATCCTGCTTCGAGTGAGCATGACGCAAAGCGGACAACGCTCCTGCGGGAACGGTGGTGAGGTTGACGCCGAAGTTCGACAAACCGAACAAATCTCCCAACGGTCGCTTCACCCTACCGGTCATCATTGACTTAAATGGCTCGGGGTAGTTGGAGGGCTTTGCGCGTGGCGCTGCCTCGAGTGCAAGTACGGCGATGGGCATCTTGGTATTCATTGCGCGGTGAAAGTCTGGTGATGGTTTACGGGCGGGCGCGATCCCGGTATATGTTCTTGCAGTGATCGACCCGAACGAAGGTCTCCTCTTTGCCGCCGTCGAACACGATCCAACCACCACAAGCATCCGAGAGGCGCTGTGGTCGCTCGATGTGATTGACGGTGAGGTTGAGTTGGCCGAAACGAAATGGTCCCTCAATGGCTCCGCGCCAGATATCGAATTCGAGGCCGTCCATCCAGCCTGCATGGTAGCCAGCTTCGGATAGCTAACTCATCGACTCCGCGAGAGCATGCTGGAAGTCATTGCGGTCTGAGAGCATGAGGTTGTTCTGTTCTGGAGGTAACTATCGGCGCTCGCGAAACCTGACATTCGTGGCCGTCAGCTGGTGGCCGACACCAACAACCTACGCCGAAGGCACAAAGAAGCCCCAGACGCCGCTTGAAAATTCCCCGGCAGCAAACCGGACCGACCGTGTCGTATCGCGGTCGTAGACCTGCATCCGATGGTGCTGGGATGGGTGGCTCGGATGCATGACGGTCATTGGGGCATCAGCGGCTGCTACCCAATCGCATCCCCAAGGGTTTTGCCCTTGAATGGAGACGCGCTCACCTTCCGCCACGATGGCCACGAGCCTCCAGCCAGCCGTGATGTCCGACATAGCTTGCCGCCAAAGAAGCAATTCCGAAAAGCAGTCTATCGCCGCCGACAGCTTCTTGCCGAGGCGGCTCGCACGCTCATGCCATCGCCGTCTCCGAGGCCTACGCCGCATCAGCGATAGCGCTCGAGGATGCGGTCGACAGCGCCCTCGCGCACCATGGCACTCACGGCCTCGTCCAGCTTGTCGAGCGGCAGCTTATGCGCGAAGGTGAAGGCGCAATAAGTTCGGTAGTGAGCGGTCTCCATGGCGACCTTCAGGCCGTCCTGCGGATGCTCGCGGTTGTAATACTGGAGTGTGATCAGTTCGGTCAGTGCGTACCGCATGCGGTGGGCGACGAGCTTGCGCAAATTAGCCAGCATGCTGGGTGCATCATCGCGCACGAACAGTTTTCCCAAGGCCTGCTCGAACTGAGGGTAACGATAGGCATGAACAGTGCCCAGCGGCATGCCGGCCAGCTCGCCCAGGCTGCCAATAGACGGGGCCTCCGGCAGGCCCGCAATGACGCCGATGTGGTCCAGCACCGGCGGGCTCCAGTGGAAGCTCCCGTCGATCCAGCCCTTTCCAAGGTAGCACACCCCGTCCGCCTCGCCCGCGGCCAGCACCTGGCCCACGCGGCGCGGCGGCACCGGCAGGTACTCGACGCTGCGGCCCAGCCGTCGCGCAACCTCGTCGCTGAGGTCCTTGACGATCCCGCTGCGCAACTGCCCGTGCTCAAAGCTGATGAAGGGCATGGTGTGGTTCAGCGGCGCAATAAAACGCAGGGGGGGCTGAGTCTCCACCGTGTTGTCCGAGGGACGCGGGGCTCCCACTGCGGGTGTGGCGGATGTGGCGGATGTGGCGGATGTGGCGGACGCGGCCGGCGCCGCTTTGCTGGTGGGACTGGCCACCGAAGCTGTCGCTGCTGCGCAGCAGATCAACGCCGATGCCAGGCGCTTCCGATGGGGGCTGTGGAGGTAATCGACCATGTGCTTCCTGCACACTACCAACAATGCGTGGCCTGCGCCAATGCCTTTCCACTTTCTGGGACGGTGGACACCTCCGCCGGAAGCCTGGTAGCAACCGCGGGTGACAAGTCTTCAATGCTGGCGAAGGGCGCGACCCAAGGCGTCAGCGCCAACACCACGGCCCTGACGACGCTCTTGAACCCATGGCGCTTCTTCGGTTCAGTTTATTCAGCTGTACAGGCTCCACCAAAGCAGCCCCTCGCCGACGGCGGCCGATGGCCTGACAGCGAATTTGCAAATCTCACCAACAGCTGTCGTCGCCAATCTTCCCAGGATTGGCTGTCGCTGATGCTGCTCCACCCGTTGACCAAGAAGCTCCTGGACGCGCGAGATATACGTCTCCTGCGCTTCCGGCGCATCCCAGGGTCGAACGCGACGGCGGTGGCCTGCGCGTGCGTGCCGACGAACTGAATGGCGCTGCAAGCTTCACGGAGAACAGGTTTGCGGCTCGACGGTGTTGCGCATTTGCAAGATACGACGCTGATCAAGGCCCGCCAAATGCAGCGCCGCAGCGTTGTAGCGCTCAAATAGCTTGTCGAAAGAACCATCAGCCCTGGCACGAAGCAGCCCGCTCTCGATCTGCTTCGCCAGAGGTTCGTTGTCCTGAGCGACGAAGAAGTAGGTGCACACAGGGTAGTGCAGTGCGAGGTGCGCTTCGATAGCGAGCTCGGGATGCTGGCGCGCTTCGTCGACGATTTCAACAATGCCGCGTGGGAAATAATCGAAGCGGCGGGCCACTAGCATGGTCAGCAGATTTCTGTATTGCGGAGCGGTGATGACCGACAGGCCGTTGTCGCGCAACACCTGTGTATCTGACCATTCAGCCGCTTGGCCTGCGCGCAGTGTCTGCAACTGGGCTAGTGAGTCGATGCTGGCAAAGCGCTTCGCGTCATCGCGGTTGATCAACAATAGGCGCCACCCAAGGATGCCCTTGTCAAGCGGGACTCGCACGGCACGAAAATCCTGCTCGAGCTGGCTGGTCGTCGGCCCCCAAAACACGTCGACCCCTTCGTGCCGAGCGAGGCGAATTAAGACGCGAGTGGCGGTACTCGGATCATTCGAGGGGACCGCCACGAAGTGGCCGTCCGACTTGGCCAAGGCGAGCTTGAGCAGCTCGACATAGTAGTTGCTGCGACGTTCGTCAATTGGACCGGCCGATGGGTAAGCGACGGATACAGGGGAAGGCGTCGCGGCGTAGCTTCCGATGCCGCACAGGGCTGCCGCAAACACGAGGGCTCGCCATGCTGAGCCGACGGGACAGTCAAACATGCGCGTAGTCGTCGCCTTCGAGAGATTTTCTGAATTTTTGATGCGTCTGCCGGATCGTGCGCCGTGACACCGAATCGCGCATGAGTCTAACCTTCACCGTGCATCTCCAGGTTGGTGGCTCTGGGTCGCTTTTTGGGTTACCCCAAGCGGCCCCTCACGAGCGACTGCACCTGCCGACAGGCGTCAATCATGACGCAGCCTCAGGTCGAACGAGCCTTTCGAAGACATAGTCAACGACGCCGTCCTCGACGACGTCCATCTTCTTTTCGAATTTGAGGCGTTCAACCACGGTGAGCGACGCAGCGTTGCGACTGTCGATCTGGGCCCGCGCCAGATCGACGCGGCCTGCAATCGCAAGATGCTTCAGGAGCCAGTCAAGCGCTTCTGTCGCGTAACCATGCCCCCAAGCGCCGGGAGTGAGGACATAGGCTACCCATGCAGCGCGATCGGTTTGCGAGACCGTCGCCTGCAGATACCCGATGGCAGAGCCGTCGTCGCGACGAAAGAGGCACCAGTTGAGCCACTCCTCGCCGGGGTCGGGAGATCCGGCTTCCAGCTTTCGGAACCTTTCGGCAAGACCGGCAGGCGTGATGTGACGCCTCGTGGGAATGAACGCGTATATCCGCTCATCGAGCAGGATGGGAAACATCGCCTCGACGTGGGCCACACGCAAAGGCTCGATCCGCAATCGTTTAGAAATTTCCATGATCTGGATTCGGAAGGCCGGCGGTGGCAAACGACTGTAGATGGACGCGATTGCACGCTCGTCGTCAGTGCGGAAGGAGCCGGCTGGCGAAGTGTCGATGGCCGTTTCTCAAGGTGGCGATCGGGCCTTGCCGACCCTGAGGCGACATCCACCGCGCCGGTTTGGGTGGCGAAAGGCTGTCGGTCGGCGTGCTGGGCGGTGCAGGGCAAAACACGACGCACTAGCGGCAAACGCTGCATGCACTGGTCGCTATGAAGGAGACGCTGGCAGCGACCAGCTCCCCGCGCGACGCTGTTTGCCAAAATTTGCCAAGCCATCTAGACTCTCGATATGAGCACAATGAACATCTCCCTGCCAGAGAGCCTCAAGGCCTTTGTTGATTTGCAAGTTGATCAGCGAGGTTATGGCACCAGCAGCGAATACGTGCGTGAACTGATTCGTCGGGATCAGGATCGGCAACAGCTTCGAGGCCTTTTGCTTGCTGGGGCAGAATCTGAATTCAGCGCTCCCGTCAGCGCTGATTACTTTGAGTCCTTGCGCAAGCGTGTCCGCCAAGCTGCACAGGCAGATTCAAGGACGTGAAGTCCAAGCCAGTTGTCCCACGCGCGCTGGCTAGCTTGGATATCGATCAGGCCATTGCGTATTACCTGGCTGAAAGTGCCGAGCAAGCCGCGATTGGATTCATTGATGTTCTGGAAGAAGCCTTTGCCCATATCGGGCGAAATCCAGCTACCGGCTCGCCACGATACGCTCACGAACTCAACATCGCAGGTTTGCGTTCTTGGCCACTCTCCCGCCATCCGTTCTTGATCTTTTATGTCGAGCGCGACGAACGCATCGACGTCTGGCGGGTGCTTCACATGCGACGTGACATCGCCGATTGGTTGCAGGTTCCAGAACTGGAGTGACGCAAAAGTCGCCAGGAATTGGCGCCGTCGGACATTGCAAAAAACTGCGCCACGCTATGTGTGATTGGCTACCTGAGAGCCGCCGCTCGCGACCGACCGTTCCTGGCCGGGACCGCAAGTCCACGATCATCGCCGATAGCTGTTGGTCGAGCCCGTCTCGGCAGAACGCCGAAGCGGGCCTCGCTGCAGGACCTGCGCCTTCGCTCAGGTGGGCGCAGCCCCGATGTCGGTGAAGTTGTTGATCTTTACGGCTCCGTCCGGGAAACGAGCCACGACCTCAAGCTCACCACCCATCGCTTCGATGTGGCTGCGCAGCGTCGAGATGTACATGTCGGTGCGCTTCTCCATCTTGGCGATCGATGGTTGCTGCACGTGCAGCACCTCGGCCAGAACCTTCTGGGAAAGCCCGCGGGCCTGCCGTAGCTCGGCCAGTGGCATCTCGACCAGCATCGTACGGGCCTTGGCATCGGCGCGCGCCCGTGCCTCGGGCTTCATCGCAGCTCGGAGAGTTTGAAACTTCTTCGCCATCACGCAGCTCCTTCTTTTCGCAATCCGTCCAGGTGCTCGTCGTACAGCCGGTCGGCGAAGGGGACGAAGGTCTCGTACCAGCGGTCGTCGCCAGTCTTGTCCCCGCCAATCAACAGAATCGCCGTTCGCCGCGGATCGAAGGCGTAGAGCGTCCGCAGCGGCTTGCCGTCGTGCTGAGTCCGCAGTTCGCGCATGTGGCCGTGCTTGGAGCCATTGATGCCACTGCTGTGCGGGAACCGTAAGTTCGGGCCACGCTCCTCCAGCAGCTTCACCGAAGCGGCCACGGAAACCTGCTCTTCCTCGGAGAGCCCGGTCCACCAAGCCCCGAACTCATCCGTGTACTCGACTTCCCAAGACATGGTGACATCATGCCACGGAAGGAATATTCCGTCAACGGAATGTCTGGACGACGACCGTCGACATGGTGGTGCCATACGCTGAGGGAGTATGGCCGTCCAGTCGCGGGCGCAATTCACCCAGCATTGCGGACAGCTCGAAGAAAGTGCAGGGCCGCAGTCCGCTCGACGCCGTGCCCGCCATTAGAAAACGACGAAACCGGTCGTTGGCGAACGGCCGCAGATGGCCGACTGCGGGTGCTTTGGCGCTGGTGGCCTATTGCAGAAGTTCTCCGCGTGGCAGATGCGCGGCGCCGGCATCGAAGGTTACGAAGCGCGAGCGGCCAAGGTGTGTTGCCCGCGCGGCGAGGAGGCAGTCGGCGAAGTCCGCGGACGGAAACTGGTCGAGCAGGTAAAGCGCCTCTTCCACGGTGGCGTCATGCTCGAACTCGATGCCGGGGGTCTCCAGCATCGAAATGAAGGCAGTGGCCATCGCCTTGCGGTTGACCTTGTAGCGGCTACGGAGAACCCACTCGGTCTCAAGCAGTGCGCACAGGCTCACGAGCAATGGCTCGCCTGCCGCGGTGGCGTCGGCGACCAAGCGGCGGGCTGCAGCACACTGTTCCGGCGCTGAAGGGTCTTGGATGAGAATCCGAACGAGGACGTTCGTGTCGATGGCGATGCTCATTCAGGCAGGCGCATTTCGTCGACAGCCACATCAGGCTGCCCCGGCTGCGTCAGGATGCCCACGAGGTCTACCAGACGACGCGTCTTGGGCCGCAGGACGATGGTGCCGTTGCTCAGCATCGACCAAGCGATTTTGTCTCCAGCCTGCAGACCGAGCCGCTCGCGGACATCCCGCGGCACGGTGACCTGGCCTTTGCTCGAGATGGTAGTTGGCTCCGACATGCATCACCCTTCTTTACGGTTTCGGATATCGTAAAGACAGGGGTGGCCGTTGTCAAACGAGACCGACCGCGGCGTGCGAAGCGTGGGGCTCAAGCCGACCCATAGCCGCCCCCTGCGAACGGCAGCTTCTGGCCGACATTACCCGCTCGCGGTCAGCGCTGGAAGCAGCCACCCATGCCAGCCATGTCTCCATGACTGCTTCCCAAGGCCGAAGGCGGGCCTTGCCGACCCGGAGCGGTCCTACGCTTGTTCGATCTCGCCGCCCAATAGCGGTCGCCCAACGTTGCAGTTACCTGCGCGAGGCTGCAGCCCTAGAACGCGTGTTCAAAAAGCGCCTCGGGTCAACGCGGGTGCCAGGGCAGATCGCAACTGATTCACGATGGCAGGCAAGGATTCGGCGGGGAGCTCGTTCTTCTTGAGAAACGCCAGCCACAACGACTGCCGCGAGGAATCGTGTGCGAACTCGTTCGTCAGCCCAATCGGCACCGCATCGGGCACGGGCATGCCGCGCCGCTCGAAGGTGGCTTTGATCGCTTGAGCCAGCAAATCGATGTCCAGGGTTTCTCGTTCCAGCAGCACCGACAGATCGAAGTAGTCCTTCAGGCGGCTGTTGGTCATGCCCAGTAGGGCGATGGCGTGGAGCTTTTCCGCGACGACCGTGTACGTCGGGTAGGTCCGCAACTTGGGCGCGGGAAGATCCTCCAGCAGGGCCGGATAGACCGAATCCACTGGCGCCGGTGTGACGGCATCGCCGAAGCCGACGTCGATCTGCGTCTTGCAGCGCGCCTTGGCCAGTTCGCCCGCGACGATCACGCGGACGCCGCCGTAGCCGGCCTCCTTGCGGATTTCCTCGACCGTGACCGAGGCGGGATCAAATTCAATGCCGTCGCTAACTGCCACGGCAGCGATGTCGCGAAAGGTCTCGGCGACCGATGTCAGATCGCTCGCACCGAAGCCGAGCAGGTCGGCGTCGCGCGTGGCCCGGTGGGGCATGTCGTACCAGAGCGTGAACAGCAGCGCGCCCTTGAGCAGAAAGCGGTCCGCGTGCTGCGACTGGGTCATGCGGTAGAGGATGCGCTCCAGCGCGAATCGCACCAGCACCTGATTGAAATCGACACCCTGCGCTTTGGCAACGTTGAGCAGGCGCGCACGGACGGACGGACCCGGCGACGTTTGGACTGGCGTGGCTCATCATCCGATGCTCTCCAGATAAGGTCGCATCACGTTGGCCACGCGGCAGACCTTGGCGAAACGCCAGATGTCATCGACGGATGCCTTGTTGCGGGCCCTGGCGTCCTTCAGGGCCTCCAGCGCCACGTCCAGACCGATCTTGTTGCGGTGCTTGAAACAGTCCGCCACCGTCTTGGCCACGCTGTAGACCCGCAGCTTGGCGCCATCGCATTCAACGTCCTCGACGCCTGCCGTGTAGGCTTCACCGGTGAACTGCACCATCTTGGTCGGTGGGTAGCCGAACCGTGGGGCATGGCTGCCGCGCGGCATGGCAATCCAGACTTGGCGCGGCAGTTGGGTGGTCAGCTCGTGGAACTGCAGCGCGGTGAGCAGGCAGAACACGGCTTGCGGCACCTTGGTGGCCACGGTGATCAGGCTCTCATGTTCGGTTCCCTGGGAGTCCGGCAGGCGGTACAAGCCACGCCCAATCCGCTCTAGCAGACCGGCGGCGGTCAGGCGCGTCAGAACGATCCGGGGCGCATCGATGGCGTGCAGGTCACTGGCGCGCAGCAGCCCCTTCTGGCCAACCAGATCGAGGACGCGCTGGGTGTGGGTGTCGGCGAGCATGGCGTGAGTGTGTTCCAAAACTTCGTCCAATGCAATAATTGGACGAAAATAAGCAACATCCTCATGCCAGAGCCTAGGAGGCCACCTCTGGAGATCGATCGGCGGGGCTTGTGTGCACGTGCTAGCTCGTTTTCAACTTGCGTTAGGTAAGCAATATCGCGTCAGCAAGTCGACGGGGGTTGACCACGCGCAGACGCCGGCCGGCGCCGTTGCCGCACCGACCGTCCGACAGGATAGAACTTGGATTCACTCTGACGGCCAACAGCGGCCCTCAACCAACGTCCGCTGCTAGAGGTTGGGCTTGCCTTGAGTCGGCCGTCAATGTGCCAGTTCACCGAAGGTGACAAGGCTTGAGACCGCGCGTGCGGTCAGGGTGAGTGCAGTAGACCGGGCGCAGGCGATTCAGTGCCGTGGCCGTTACCTATGATTCGGAAAGCTCGCACCTTGGTTTCCCCACAATGATGAGACGAACACGCCGCGCAGTCTTTCTTCTCCTCGCCGCTTCACTGGCCGACGCCGCCCTCGCCGCACCACCTCATGCCGAGGCACCGCCCAGGGCTATCGCATCCCGCGGGCCGCTAAACGAAGAAGAGCTGAACAACATCACCGTGTTCAAGGGCGTGTCGCCCTCGGTCGTCAACATCACTGCGCTAGGCCTGGAGCGCGACTTCTTCTCGCTCAACGTGCAGCAGGTGCCCCAGGGCACAGGCACCGGCTTTGTGTGGGACGCGCAGGGGCACATCGTCACCAACTTCCACGTGATTCAGGACGCCGCCGCAGCGCGCGTGACGCTGGCCGACCATACAAGCTACCGCGCGGAACTGGTCGGCGCGTTCCCCGACCGCGACATCGCCGTGCTGAAGATCGGCGCTACCGCATCCAAACTGCGCCCCGTGCCCCTCGGCACGAGCCGTGACCTGCAGGTCGGCCAGAAGGTCTACGCCATCGGCAATCCATTCGGACTGGACCAAACGCTTACCACTGGCATCGTCAGCGCGCTGGGCCGAGAGATCGAATCGGTGACCCATCGCACCATCAAGGGCGCGATCCAGACCGACGCGGCCATCAACCCCGGCAATTCCGGCGGCCCGCTGCTTGACTCGGCCGGACGGCTGATCGGCGTAAACACCGCCATCTTCAGCCCCTCGGGCGCGAGCGCCGGCATCGGTTTCGCGATTCCCGTGGACGAGGTCAACCGCATTGTGCCGCGCCTTATCCGGGACGGCCGCATGGTGCGGCCCTCGTTGGGTGTGACCGCCGCGCCGCCCGAACTCAACCGCGCACTCAACCTGCCCAAAGGAGTGGCGGTGGTGCGGGTGCAGCGCAGCGGACCTGCCGCCCGTGCCGGGCTCAAGCCCTTCAGCCGCGGAGACAACGGCAGCATCGTGGCCGGTGACGTGATTACGGCCGTCGACGGCGAATCGGTCGAAACGCTCGACGACATGCTCACCGCACTCGAGCGGATGCAGCCCGGCGACATCTGCACCCTGACTATCTGGAGGAGCGGCGCGACGCGCCGGCTGGCCGTGAAGCTCGCAGAGTCGGAAGACTGAGTCTCCTACGGCGTTCGTTCCGCGGCGTGGTCCTTTCCCGCCAGCTGAACAGTACGAAGGTCCAGAACGGGCATCCCCGGATCCCACCCATCCAGGAATGCGTTTCTGTCAGCCCATCCAGCCATTGGATGTCGGTCCTTGCAGCGGTTTATCCAAGCTGTCAAAGCCGTCGAAGCTGCGTCGTTGCAGACATACGGGAAAAGCTTGAGTGCTTCGTCTCCGACCGGCGCGATACAGACTCCTTCTCGCCCGGACCGCCGGGATCGCCGGGACCGCCGGGTCACCCGGCAGAAGAAATTGGTCGGCGTTATCCCGCGCAGACTTCGGGATTGGGCATGAGGGCTCGTCTCGCTGGCTTGCGATGCGATGTCGCGCCTACGACGAATGAAAGACGCAAAGACAAAAATGCCCAATAGCAGAAGGTCTCGCTCCTTCACGAAGGTGGCAACCGACACGCCGGGCCTCTCGCATTCAGCCAGGATGTGAGCCTTAACGCCCGAAGGCAGCTTTCGGTCGCCGAGCGCTTGCGGAAGATTTGGCCTTTCAAGTTCCACAAGAGGGCGAAGGCACGCGCAGCAGCCTGGCGGACCTGAACGCCGATGTGAAGTCGACTGGGAACTATTGTTTCGCGGGTGCCGACGCCGCCGCTTCGGGGGCGATCGTCGCCTGCCAGAAGGGCATGGGGTCTGGCATGCGATAAGCCCTGCCGTCGTAACGCATCACGAGGCGCCCGGGCTTCGCATGCGAGTCGTCGATTGTGGTGATGGAGACCAAGTCGGCGTAGCCGTGCGTCGCGTGTCTGCTCACGGCGAGCATGGAGTGCGTCGACTGTCCCACCGACTTTTCCCCGCAGGCTTCGCCGCTCACGACCTGCCACTGTGACAGCAAGAAGCCCGCCAGCACAGGCCGCAGCGTCGAGCCGTCCTGGACAAATAGCGTGCGCGTCGGGCCGGGCCAGGCGTCGACACATCGGGGAGCGATCGTGTCGCTAGACACGTCCACGCCGAATGCGCGCACGCCGGGCGCGAGCTCGTAGCGCGCAGTGTCCAGCCGCAGGCCTCCTTGCGATACGTGCAGGACGGCGTCCTCGGCGATCGTGCCTTTGAACGCCGCTCGGACGGTCGCTGCCTTTGTGTCGACCAGTGCCATCACAAAGTTCTTGCCGTCGTCTATGCGCGGGTCAGGCCGGCGTGCATAGGCGGCCGCGACGATGGTAACGGCTGGGTCCTGCGGCGCGGCCTTGCAAGCTGAGTCTGCACGAAGGTCGGGGCTCGTCGCGTCAGCGAGGAAAGGGTGCGCCGAGAGCCAGGCGTCCACGATGGCGAGCATCGCGGGCGCGCAGGCCTGCTCGCCATTGGCGTGCGCGGTGGGCGCGAGAGCGAGCGTGAACCCTGCGGCTGCGATGAACGAGTGAATTGGGCGCATGGCGAGATTGTCGTCGCGTCAAGCGACGTCAATGTGCTGTGGGCGCAAGAGGACGTCCGTGTCGACCGCCGAATCCGGTAGATAACGAGGAGGTCGGTGACTTGGTCCTCGAAGGTCGGCTGCCGAACATGGATCCCGGGCCACGACTGGCAGTCCTAGTAGCCCAGACGCCCAAAGATCAGCAACGCATTTCGGCGGCGGGCGGTCGCTCATGACTGGCCGCTTTCGGGTAGCCGCAAAATGCGGCCGATCGTGCTATTTGTGGGCTGCAAGTCTGGCAGCCATGCGGCGCCTAGCGCTCGTTGACGTGCTGGTACAGCTGCACCAGCTCCGCCCGGATTTCCTTGGCGAAGCCGATGCGGCCGCTGCGCTTGTCATGGAGCAGTCCGTCGAGCCGTTCGGCGCAAAGAGCCGGCCGGTTCCAATCTTCGGCAATCAGATTGGCCAGACGTGGAAAGCGCTCGCACAGTTGCTTGGGGCGGATGTCGGGGGGCAGGGCGATCAGCCAGTCGATCGCCTGGCCGGTCAAGGCGCGGTCAGTGGGGAGCGACTTGCGGCGCTGGCTCTCCCAGCCTCCGGTGCGCATGCGAGCTACAGCTTCGACTCCGGACGGCAATTCTTCCAACGCGTGGCGTGCATCGGACAAATCCGTCACTTCGAATTCGAGCGAGTCAGAAAACGGCGGGACTGGCGGGCTGCTCGGCATGATCGTTCGGCATTCCTTGGCAGAGAGCTACGAGTCTGACAGGCACGGCGAGAGCCGCGATGGCGACGAGGCAATTGTGGATCAAGCCTGCGCCCGATGCACGCTTTTTGCCGGAAATTCAGCCGGACGATACTGGCCACTATCGAATTGCATTCGCCCCGTCACCAGCGCAGCCTAGCGATAGCACGTACCTAGGATGGGCGGCTGGGGCAGATGGCCGCTGGGGCAGACAGCCTCTCTGACTAGGCGCACTCCCTGGTTCAAACGGTGGCAGTCTTCAAACTGGCAGGGCGACCGAAACGGCACGGCACTAACCGCATTGCGGCAGCAAACTCAACATGCCGACAGACCGCAATGGGTCGCTATGCAAAGCTTTGCATAGCGACCCCTATGTATAGGACTCAACTATGCGTAGTTGTCCTTCGCCGCGCGGTCCTCGATGAGGTGGCAGGCGGCCTGCGCGCCGTCGATCGCGTGAGCA
>Ga0213872_10000144_pt1 | contig 64690 bp, 67 predicted proteins | sample VelepicomBERX_R2_FD_160071 | JGI IMG/M metagenome (GOLD analysis project Ga0213872, IMG submission 160071) | Rhizosphere microbial communities from Vellozia epidendroides in rupestrian grasslands, the National Park of Serra do Cipo, Brazil - RX_R2 | ecosystem: Host-associated > Plants > Roots >... | reverse complement strand
TGGCCCATCTCCTTGACTGCGACGGCCGGCCTGTCCGACCGTATGTGGCTCGGCACACCTCGGTGCGCAACCCACGATACCGGGGATGGGCCGTCACCGCTGGCGGAGCGCGACCATCATGTCTAAGTCAGCATGGACAGACTGAGCGTCATTTTCACCAACAGGCTGGATATCAGCCGGTCGACATCATGAACCCACGCCACTCAAGCCTCGCGCCGATCCGGCTCAATAAGGTCCCGGATGTCGCACCGTCCTTTTGGATCATCAAGATCATGTCCACCACGGTCGGCGAAACGGTGGCCGACTTCCTGGCCGTCGGCGCGGGCTGGGGCCAGGGTTTGACCCGCATGGTGATGGCGGTCTTGCTGGCGGCGGCCTTGCTGCTGCAATTGCGGACCCGGCGCTACACCCCCTGGATCTACTGGCTGACGGTCGTTCTTGTCAGCGTGGTGGGCACGCAGATCACCGATCTGCTGACCGACGGCCTGGGCGTCAGCCTGTACCTTAGCAGCGCCGTGTTTTCCGTCCTGCTCGCCGCGATCTTCGGGGTCTGGTACAGGGGCGAGCGCACGCTCTCGATCCACGCAATCGTGACGCGCCGGCGGGAGTTGTTCTACTGGGCCGCCATCCTCTGCACCTTTGCCTTGGGTACGGCAGCCGGCGACCTGGCGACCGAGGCCCTGGGCCTGGGCTTTACTTGGGGCGTCGTCGTGTTCGGCGTCCTGATTGGCGCCACCTTTGCCGCCTGGCGCCTGGGCGGCAATGCGGTGCTGTGCTTCTGGATTGCCTACATCCTGACCCGTCCCTTCGGTGCGGCACTCGGCGACCTGTTGACGCAGGCCAAGGCCTATGGCGGCCTGGGGCTGGGCGCCCTCTGGACCAGCGCCTTGTTCCTCGCCGTGATCGTCATGCTGGTGGGCTTGGCGCAGTCTGGCGTGAACAGCGGTCGACCCGCTGCAGCGGCCAATTAATCGTCTCTTCAAACCTCAAGGAAAACTCATGCTCACGCGATTTGCACGCCACCGTTCCGCCCTGCTCGTTCCCTTGGCCTTGTCGCTGGTCTTGGCGACGGCTTGTTCCAAGCCGGCCCATCAAGCGGGCACGGGCCCCGCGACCGCCCAGGCGGCTTCAAGGCTTGGCGACCTGTCGGCATTCCGCAGCGTTGCCGCTGACGTTGCCGCCATCGTCGACAAGGGCGATCTGCCCGCGGCCAAGGCCCGCATCAAGGCGCTGGAGTTGGCCTGGGATTCCGCCGAGGCCGGCTTGAAGCCGCGTGCCGCCGACGACTGGCATGTGCTCGACAAGGCCATCGACAAGGCCTTGTCGGCGCTGCGCGCCGATACGCCCAACCAGGCCGATTGCAAGGCTGCGGTGGCGGGCTTGTTGAAGACCTTCGACGCGATGCAGGGCCAGGTTTGATCCGCGAGAATGCACCATGAGAATTACCACTGAACAGGCGCTTGCCAAGGTCCCCGAAGTCACGCTGGGCTTCTGGCTCATCAAGATCGCCGCGACGACCCTGGGAGAAACAGGCGGTGATGCCGTCTCGATGTCGATGAGTCTCGGCTACCTGGTCGGCACCGGCATCTTTGCTGCCATCTTTCTCGTCGCCGTGATCGCGCAGATCAAGGCCAGGGGCTTCCATCCGCTGCTGTATTGGGCCACCATCGTCGCGACGACCACGGTGGGCACGACGCTGGCCGACTTTGCCGACCGTTCGCTCGGCATAGGCTACGCAGGCGGCTCGTTGCTGCTGCTGGCCTTGCTGCTGGTGTCCTTGCTGGTCTGGCATCGCACCCTGGGTTCCGTGTCGGTCAGCACGGTCAGTTCACCTAAGGCGGAGGCCTTCTATTGGTTGACGATCATGTTCTCCCAGACTTTGGGGACGGCGCTGGGTGACTGGACCGCCGACACGGCGGGCCTGGGCTATACCGGTGCGGCGCTGGTGTTCGGCGGCTTGCTCGCCTTGGTGGTCGTGGTCTACTACCGGACCGCGGTGTCGCGCACCTTGCTGTTCTGGGCTGCCTTCATCCTGACCCGTCCGTTGGGTGCCGTGGTGGGCGATTTCCTTGACAAGCCGCTGAGCGCGGGCGGCCTGGCCTTGAGCCGCTACTCCGCATCGGCCGCGCTGTTCGCGTTCATGCTGGCGGCCATTTTGCTGTTCAGGCAGCGGGCCGCCCGGACGGCGCATTGACCAGCGAGGGATGGGAGGCGGCATGCGGGTACTGCTGGTCGAAGACGACCCGATGATCGGCGAGGCGGTCCAGGGCGCCTTGAAGGATGCCGCCTACGCCGTGGATTGGATCAAGGACGGGCAGATCGCCCTGGCGACGCTGGGCGGCCAGCACTACGATTTCGTGCTACTCGACCTGGGCCTGCCCGGCAAGGATGGGCTGGACGTGCTGGTCAGCATTCGTGCCAGGGCCAATGGCGTGCCGGTGCTCATCATTACGGCGCGCGACGGCCTGGACAGTCGCCTGCGCGGCCTGGACGGCGGGGCCGACGATTACGTGCTCAAGCCTTTCGAGATGGCGGAGTTGCTGGCCCGCATGCGCGCCGTGTTGCGGCGCAAGGGCGGGCAGGCCGCAGCCGTGCTTGGCAACGGCCTGCTCACGCTCGACCCGGCCACGAAAGAGGCCTGCGTCCAAGGTGCCGGGCCCGTGCAATTGTCGAATCGCGAATTCTCCTTGCTGCAGGCACTGCTGGTTCGTCCCGGGGCCATCCTGTCTCGCGGCGAGTTGGAGGACCGCATCTACGGCTGGGGCGAAGAGGTCGAAAGCAATGCCGTCGAGTTCCTGATCCATGCGCTTCGGCGCAAACTGGGCAGCACGGTCATCAAGAACGTCAGGGGCGTGGGATGGATGGTTTCAAAAAGCGCCTGAATGCATCGCTGCAGTTCAAGCTGTCGCTGATGCTGTCGCTGGCCATTCTCCTGGTGGCCGTGGTGGCGGGCGTGTTCTCGTTCATGTCGGCCTTCGACGAGGCGCAAGAGTTGCAGGACGACGAACTGCGCCAGGTGGCGCAATTGATGGACCGCCAGTCGCTGCTGCCGCCCGCAACCGATTTCCATGCGGACGAAGAAGTGCCGCGTGTGGTCGTCCAGCGTCTGGGAGATGGCGGACCGCTCGCCTTGCCAGCGAGCTTGGCCGAGGGCATGCACACCCTGGTGCTGGACGGTGAGACCTATCGTGTGCTGGTCAGGACGCGCGCTAGCGGAGATCGCATCGCCGTGGCCCAGGAATCCGACTTGCGTGACGAGATTGCCCGCGAGGGTGCGCTGCGCACCGTGATGCCTTTCCTGATCCTCGTGCCGGTGCTGCTCCTGATCGTCGCCGACCTGGTGCGCAAGATGTTCCGGCCCATGGTGGCTTTGGCACAGGAAATCGATCTGCGCGCCGGGCAGGACTTGCATCCCGTCGACAACAGCCGCTTGCCGGCCGAGGTGCGTCCGTTCGCGGTGGCGATCAACCGTTTGTTGGCGCGGGTGGAGCAGGCGATGGAAGGCCAACGCCGCTTTGTGGCGGATGCCGCGCACGAGCTGCGCTCGCCGCTGGCGGCGTTGTCCCTGCAGGCGGAGCGGCTGGCCCAGGTAGACATGTCCGAAGTGGCGCAGGAGCGGCTCGCGATGCTGCGCCGGGGCATTGCGCGCGGCAGCAGCCTGCTCGACCAACTCCTGTCGCTGGCCAGGGCGCAACAGGCGGGCGAAACGCCGGACTCGACATTCTCGGTACTCGCCGTCTATCGCCGCGTGCTGGAAGATCTCATGCCTTTGGCCGAGGCCAAAGGCATCGACATCGGGCTTGAGAGTTCGCGCGACATTCATCTGTGGGTCAGTGAGGTGGATCTGCTCGCCATCGTCAGGAACCTGGTCGACAACGCGATTCGATACACGCCTGAGGGAGGGCGGATCGATCTATCGCTGGACATGGTGGATGGCGCTGCCTTGCTGCGTGTGCAGGACAACGGGCCGGGCATCCCGACGTCCGAGCGCGGCCGGGTATTCGACGCTTTCTATCGGGTGCTGGGCAGCGACCAGATTGGCTCAGGCCTGGGCCTGTCCATCGTCCAGGCCATCGCCCAACGCATAGGCGCGGACATCCAGCTGGGCTTTTCCGATGATCTGAACCAGATCGGCTTGAGCGTGACGGTCCGTATTCCCATGGACGCTTGATTGTCACACGAAGTTCGTGTAACACGAAGTTCGTGTATCATGGGCTCATGAAAAACGTGACCGTCACCATGGAAGACAGTGTCGCCGAATGGGCGAGGCTGGAGGCCGCGCGGCGCAACACCAGCGTTTCGCGCCTGATCGGCGAGATGCTGGCCGAGAAGATGCGGCACGACGATGCCTATGAGCGGGCCATGAACGAGTGGATGCAGCGTCCTCCCTTGTTCCGCTCCAGCGGGGCGCCGTACCCGAAGCGTGAAGAAATCTATGCCGAGCGACTTGACCGTTTTCGTTGACACGAACGTCTTGCTGTATTCGGAAGATGCCGCCGATCCGGCCAAGTTGGGCCAGGCGCGGGCATGGCTCAATGTGCTGTGGGAGCGCCACCTGGGCCGATTGAGCACGCAAGTGCTGAACGAGTTCTATGCCAATGCGACGCGCAAGCTGCAACCGCCCATGGCCGCCGGCGACGCCCGTGCCGAGGTGAGGCGCTACCAGCACTGGAAGCCCTGGCAGATCGATCACCAGACTGTCGAAACGGCCTGGGCCATCGAAAGCCGCTATCGTTTCAGCTACTGGGATGCCCTGATCGTGGCGTCGGCCCAGCATCAAGGCTGCCGGTACCTGCTGTCCGAAGACCTCCAGCACGGCCAGCAGATCGACAGCGTGCAGATCCTCAATCCCTTCCTGGCCGGCCCCGAAGTGCTGGACGAGCCTGCCCAATAATTGAATCGCCGAATCGAATCGTCGAATCGAATCATCCTATGACCGCCTCACTCGCTGATCGCATGAGCCGCTACCTCCGGGCCGATGTGCAGGGCATGCATGGCTATGCCGTGCAGCTCAGCACGGGCATGGTCAAGGTCGACACGATGGAGAACCCATTCGGCTTGTCGCCGGCCTTGAAGCGCGAGCTCGGCGAGCGCCTGGCCGAGGTGGCCTTGAACCGCTATCCGGCCGAGCGCGGCGATGTGTTGCGCGCGGAGCTGGCGCGCTATGCGCAGATGCCCGAGGGCTGCGACATCATGCTCGGCAACGGCTCGGACGAGCTGATCAGCCTCTTGACCCTGGCCGCCGACGTGCCCGGCAACGTGGTGCTGGCGCCGCTGCCGGGCTTCGTGATGTACGAGATGAGCGCAAGGCTCCAGGGCCTGCGCTTCGTCGGCGTGCCGACCACGGCCGACTTCGAGCTCGATGGCCCGGCGATGCTGGCCGCCATCCGTGAACACCAGCCGGCGTTGGTCTGGCTGGCCTACCCGAACAATCCCACGGCCAATCTGTGGGACGACGGCGTGATCGACGCGATCATCGAGGCCGCGCCAGGCCTGGTGGTGATGGACGAGGCCTACCAGCCCTTTGCCTCGCGCGATTCGCTGGCGCGTCTCCAGCGCCACGAACACGTGCTGCTGATGCGTACCCTGAGCAAGTTCGGCCTGGCGGGCGTGCGCATCGGCTACCTGATGGGCCGCGCGGCGCTGATCAAGGAAATCGACAAGCTGCGTCCGCCCTTCAACATCAGCGTGCTGAACTGCGAGGCGGCGCTGTTTGCGCTCGAGCATGCCGACGAATATACGCGGCAGGCTGCCGTCATCCGGAGCGAACGCGATCGATTGCTGCCGGCCCTGGCCGACTTGCCCGGCGTGCGGCCCTATCCCAGCCAGGCCAATATGATCCTGGCTCGGGTGCCTGATGCCGCCGCCATCTTTGCCGGCATGAAGGCCAGGGGCGTGCTGATCAAGAACGTCTCGGGCCTGCACCCCTTGCTGGCCAACTGCCTGCGCATCACCGTGGGTACGCCCGACGAGAATCAACAGATGCTGGCGGCCCTGACCGCCGCCTTGAAGGAAGTGACAGCATGAGCACCGACACGTTTGTGGCCCGCATCGCCGAAGTCCAGCGCGACACCAACGAAACCAAGATCCGCGTGCGCGTCAATCTCGACGGCACGGGAAAGTCCAGGCTCGCCACGGGCATAGGCTTCTTCGACCACATGCTCGACCAGATCGCTCGCCACGGCATGATCGATCTTGATGTCGAGGCCCAGGGCGACCTGCACATCGACGGCCACCACACGGTGGAAGACGTCGGCATCACCTTAGGCCAAGCTGTCGCACAGGCCATGGGCAACAAGGCCGGGCTGACCCGCTACGGGCACAGCTATGTGCCGCTCGACGAGGCCCTGTCGCGCGTCGTGATCGACCTGTCCGGTCGTCCGGGCCTGGAGCTGCAGTGCGCGTTCAGCGCCGGCATGATAGGCGCGCTCGACACGCAGCTGGTGCACGAGTTCTTCCAGGGCTTCGTCAACCACGCCCTGGTGTCCCTGCACATCGACAACCTCAAGGGCGTGAATGCGCATCACCAATGCGAGACCATCTTCAAGGCCTTTGGCCGCGCGCTGCGGATGGCGCTGACGCCGGACCCGCGCAGCGCGGGTGTCATTCCTTCCACTAAGGGATCTCTCTGATGACGAACGAACTCGGGCCGAGCGCCGGGCCGCCCCAAGCCGGCCCGAATCCCCTCGGGGGATCGTCGAACGTACCCGTTCGGCGAGGGGCTAGCACGGTGGCCGTGGTTGACTATGGGATGGGTAATCTGCGTTCGGTGTCGCAGGCGGTACTTCACGTGGCGCAAGACTCTGGTTTGGATGTGCTGATCACCGCCCGGCCCGACGAAGTGCTGGCCGCCGAGCGGGTGGTGCTCCCCGGCCAGGGCGCCATGCGCGACTGCATGCGCGAACTGGAGGCGTCGGGCCTCAAGGAGGCGGTGCTGGACGCCGCCGCGCGCAAGCCCCTGATGGGCGTGTGCGTGGGCATGCAGATGCTGCTCGACCACAGCGAGGAACAGGACACGCCCGGCCTTGGCCTGATTCCCGGCCGCGTCAAGCGCTTCCAGCTTGAAGGCCAGATCCAGCCCGACGGCAGCCGCTACAAGGTGCCGCAGATGGGCTGGAACCGCGTGCGCCAGAGCCGGGCGCATCCGATCTGGCAGGGCGTCCCGGACGACGCCTGGTTCTATTTTGTCCACAGCTACTACGCCCAGCCGTCGGATGCCCGCCACAGCGTCGGCGAGACCGACTATGGACAGCGCTTTACCTGTGCCGTGGCTCGGGATAATATTTTCGCAACCCAATTCCATCCTGAGAAAAGTGCTGCGCTCGGGCTTGCCCTTTACCGCAATTTCCTGCATTGGAAACCTTGAGGATCCTTGCATCCAGGTATGAGCGCTCCTTTGTTTCTCCTCCCTTTGTCCACCACCTGTGCAATTCGGCCATGCTGCTGATCCCTGCGATTGACCTGAAAGACGGTCACTGCGTACGCCTGCAACAAGGCGACATGAATGTTTCCACCACCTTTGGCGAGGACCCTGCCGCGATGGCGCGGCGCTGGGTCGATGCCGGCGCGAGGCGCCTGCACCTGGTGGACCTGAACGGGGCCTTTGCTGGCAAGCCCGTGAATGAGGCGGCCATTCGCGCCATCATTCGCGAGGTCGGCGACGAGATCCCCGTGCAGCTCGGCGGCGGCATACGCGACCTCGACACCATCGAACGCTACCTCGACGACGGTCTCAGCTACGTCATCATCGGCACGGCGGCGGTCAAGAACCCGGGCTTCCTGAAAGACGCCTGCTCAGCCTTCGGCGGCCACATCATCGTGGGCCTGGACGCCAAGGACGGCAAGGTGGCCACCGACGGCTGGAGCAAGCTCACCGGGCACGAGGTGGTCGACCTGGCGCGCAAGTTCGAGGACTACGGCATCGAGGGCGTGATCTACACCGACATCGGACGCGACGGCATGCTGTCCGGCATCAACATCGATGCCACCGTCAAGCTGGCGCAGGCCTTGAGCATTCCTGTCATCGCCTCGGGCGGATTGTCGAATCTGCAGGACATCGACGCCTTGTGCGCGGTCGAGTCCGAAGGCGTCGAAGGCGTGATCTGCGGGCGCGCCATCTACTCGGGCGATCTCGATTTTGCCGCCGCCCAGCAGCGCGCCGACACCTTGAATGGTGCGGACTGATGCTGGCCAAACGCATCATCCCCTGCCTGGACGTGACCGGCGGCCGTGTCGTCAAGGGCGTCAATTTCCTGGAGTTGCGCGATGCCGGTGATCCGGTGGAAATCGCGGCTCGCTACAACGAGCAGGGCGCCGACGAGCTGACCTTTCTCGACATCACCGCGACCAGCGACGGACGCGACCTGATTCTGCACATCATCGAGGCTGTCGCCTCGCAGGTGTTCATCCCGTTGACTGTGGGCGGCGGCGTCCGCGAGGTCGCCGACGTGCGCCGGCTGCTCAATGCCGGCGCGGACAAGGTCAGCTTCAATTCGGCGGCGGTGGCGCGCCCCGAGGTGATACGCGAGGCCTCCGACAAGTACGGCGCCCAGTGCATCGTCGTGGCCATCGACGCCAAGCGGCGCCAGGGCGCCGACCTGGCCGCGCGCGGCGAAGGCTGGGACGTCTACACCCATGGCGGGCGCAAGAACGTCGGCTTGGACGCGCTGGCCTGGGCGCGCCAGATGGCCGAGTTCGGCGCTGGAGAGATCCTGCTGACCAGCATGGACCGCGACGGCACCAAGATCGGCTTCGACCTCGAGCTCACGCGCGCCGTCAGCGACGCCGTGGGCGTGCCCGTGATCGCCTCGGGCGGCGTCGGCACGCTGGACCACCTGGCCGACGGCGTGCAGATCGGCGGCGCCGACGCGGTGCTGGCCGCCAGCATCTTCCACTACGGCCAGCACACCGTCGGCGAGGCCAAGGCCCTGATGGCGGCGCGCGGCATTTCGGTGCGGACCTGAACCGTGAGCGCATCCAGGCTTCGCTGGGACGATCCGGCTTTCAATCCCCGCGCAGGCAAGGCCCAGCGCGATGATGGGCCCCAGGCTGCTGCCCCGACCGGTGCGCCACGCGGCGCGCCGCGCGAGGTTCGGATCATCGGCGGGCAGTGGAAGCGCTCCAAGCTGCCGGTGGCGCACAAGCCGGGCTTGCGCCCCACGCCGGACCGCGTGCGCGAGACCTTGTTCAACTGGCTGGGGCAAGACCTGAGCGGCTGGCGCGTGCTGGACGTATTCGCCGGCAGCGGCGCCCTGGGTTTCGAGGCCGCCTCGCGAGGCGCAGCCGACGTGCTGCTGCTGGAGCGCGACGCAGAACTCGCGCGCAGCCTGAACAGCAGCCGCGAGCGGCTCAAGGCGCAGAACCTGAAGGTCGAGTGCACCGATGGCCTGGCCTGGATGGGCCGCAGCGCGACGGCGCGCTTCGAGCTGATCTTGCTCGATCCGCCTTTCGATGCCGGCTTGTACGAGACCGCCGTGCGGACCGCCACGCGCTTGCTGGTGGACGGCGGCCTGCTTTACGTGGAGTCTCCGGAGGCGGTTCTGGCGCCCGCCGACGGCAGCCTCGAGCCCTGGCGCCAGGGCCGTGCCGGGGCCGTGCATTACTGCCTGCTGCGCAAGGCGGGATAATCGCGCCTCGCATTCATCGTTCAGCACATCAGTTCCGACCAGGAGCGCCGCTTGACCACCGCCACCCAACTCACCGCCATCTATCCCGGCACCTTCGATCCCATGACGCTGGGCCATGAGGACCTGATGCGCCGGGGCAGCCTGCTGTTCTCGCGCCTCATCATTGCCGTGGCCGAGGGCCATCACAAGCGGACCCTGTTCAGCGTCGACGAGCGCCTGGCCATGGCGAGCGAGCTGGCCGCCAAATACGGCAATGTCGAAGTGATCGCCTTCGGCGGCCTGCTGCGCGACTTCGTCGTCAAGCACCAGGGCAAGGTCGTGGTGCGCGGCTTGCGCGCTGTCAGTGATTTCGAATACGAGTTCCAGATGGCGGGCATGAACCGCAAGCTGATGCCTGACGTTGAAACGGTGTTCCTGACGCCGTCCGATCAGTATCAATTCATCTCGGGCACCTTTGTGCGCGAGATTTCCACCCTGGGCGGTGATGTTTCTCAATTTGTGTCACCCTCGGTGCTGGCGCGGCTGCAAGCGCGCTTGAATGCGCAAACGAATGCGCAACTGAAGAAGGATTGAAGGTAGTTCCATGGCTTTGATGATCACCGACGAGTGCATCAACTGCGACGTCTGCGAACCCGAGTGCCCCAACCAGGCCATTTCCATGGGCGAGGAGTTCTACCAGATCGATCCGGCCAAGTGCACCGAATGCGTGGGGCATTTCGACGAGCCCCAATGCGTGCAGCTGTGTCCGGTGGCCTGCATCCCGGTCAATCCGGCGCATGTGGAAAGCCGCGAGACCCTGCTGCAGAAGTACCAGCGGCTCACCGCCGTGGCGTCCTAAAGGGGGCTCAGGGCAGCGCCCAGCATTCGCCGTAGGCAGGCGCGGGCGGCCATTCGGCGGCAGCAAGGGGCTCGGCGCGGCCTTGCGCCCGCCAGCGCCGCGCCAGCATCCAGCCGCCGTGGCTGACGACCAGGGTGCCGGCCGGCGCCTCGAACTGCATCACCCGCGCCAGCAATGTGCGCAGGCTTTCGCCGCCGCCGGGCGCGTAGGTGGCGAAGCGGGCCACCCAGGCGTCGATGTCCTCGCGTGCGATGTCGCGCCAGCACTTGCCGTCCCAGCTGCCGAAGTCCAGTTCCAGCAGGCGCGGGTCCTGGTGGTGGCGCCAGCCCCAGCGGCGCAGCCAGCGCCCCACGTCGGCGCAGCGCTGCAGCGGTGAGGTCCAGATCACGTGGGGCAGACGCTCGCGGCGCGCCAGGGCCTGGATGCGGCGCGCTAGGCGTTTGGCCCGGCGCGCGGGCACAGGCAGGTCGGTGCCCGCGCCTATGCATCGTCCCTGCGCACCGACGGGCCGGGGGTGGCGCCAGACGCGCATGGCAGGCATGGCGGTGCTCAAACGAAATCCTTCAAACAAAGTCCCACAACGCCAGGGTCGTCAGCAGGATGCAGAGTTCGACAATCTGCTGCACTGCCCCCAGGTTGTCGCCGGTGTAGCCGCCCAGGCGGCGCTCCAGCCAGCTCTGCAGGCCCAGGCAGGCGCCGGCCCCGACCAAGGCGCTGCCGCACAGCAGCGGCAGCAGGTCGGGCTGCCACCAGGTGGCGAGGGCGCCCGCGGCCAGCACCGTCAGGGAGCCCACCACCACGCCCGCGCCGCTGATGCGCGTGGCCAGTGGCTTGGCCTTGGCGTGCGCGGCGTCCCCTGCATAGGGCAGGCTGTGCATCACCCACACGGGTGCCAGGCGCGAGGCCATGTGGGCCCAGGCCATCACCAGCAGGCCGCTGTCCAGATCGGTGTCGGCGAGCGATACGAGCGCGGCGGCCTTCAGCCCCAGCATCAGGACCAGGCCGACCGCGCCATAGCTGCCGATGCGCGAGTCCTTCATGATCTGCAGCGCCTTCTCGCGGCTGACCGCGCCGCCCAGCCCGTCGCAGGTGTCGGCCCAGCCGTCCTCGTGGAAGGCGCCTGTGAGCAGCACGGTCGCCGCCATGCTCAAACCCACCGCGATGGTGCTGGTCCAGAGGTACTGGGCCGCCCAGAGGACCAGCGCGGACACCATGCCCACCAGCAGCCCGACCAGCGGGAAATAGCGGGCGCACTGCTGCAGCCAGTCGGGCTCGAAGCCCACCCAGCGCGGCAGGGGCAGCCGGGTGAAGAATTGCAGGGCAATGAAGAACAGGCGTATTTCGTGCAGGACAGGCATGGGGAATGGGGTCAGGGATCAGGGCTGCGCTCGAAGATGGCGCGCACCTCGTCGAGATGGTCGAGCAGCAGCCGCACCATCTGCGGATCGAACTGCTGCCCGGATTGCGACGCGATGTGGGCGATCGCATCGTCGAAGGCCCAGGCCTCGCGATAGAAGCGTTTGCTGACCAGCGCGTCCAGCACGTCGGCAACGGCCACGATACGGGCGGCGATATGGATGCGTTCACCGGCCAGGCCCTGCGGGTAGCCGCTGCCGTCCCAGTGCTCATGGTGCTCGTGGGCGATGGTCGCGGCCAGCCGCAGGATGTGCTTGTCGGACTTGTTCAGCAGATCGAAGCCGATGCGCGCGTGCTGGTTGACGATCGTCCATTCCTCGGGATTGAGCCGGGCCGGCTTGGACAGGATGTGATCGGGCACGCCGATCTTGCCCACGTCGTGCAGCGGCGCCGCCTGGCGGATGAATTCGATCTCGCTGGGGTGCAGGTCCGCGCAACGTGCCAGCAGCGCGGCAAGTTCGCCGACCCGCTGCACATGGGCGCCGGTCTCGTCGGTACCCCGCTCGATCGCTTCGCCGACGATGTAGACGGTGGAGCGATGGGTGTCCTGAATTTCCTCGCGCAGCAGCAGGCTCTCGTAGGTGATGGCCACGTTGGCGCAGAAAATCTCCAGCAGCTCGTGAGCCTGCGCATCCACCGGTTCCGTGAACACCATGTACAGCAGGCACTCGTTGCCGGAGCTGCTGCGGTAGTAGCCGACGTAATGCTTGTCGTCGTAGAAGCCCTTCTTCTCCAGCAGGGTGCGGTTCAGCGCCTGCAGCACTTCGGCTGGGAGGCGGTCGATCTCGTCGTCCACCAGCAGCCGCGAATACTCGGCCGTGGCGGCCAGCACCTTGAGCCGGCCTTCGATGTTGGAGGCGGCATAGGCGCAGACGCGGCTGGCGCAGAGCCCCTGCGCCTCGTATCCCAGCACATGGGCGACCTGCTCCAGCACCGCGGAGGCGAAGCGGCTGAGGTTCTGCGAGTCGTAGATCTTGGTGATGGCGTCGATGGAGCGGCGCAGGGCCAGGCGCGCCTGCTCGATCAGGATGATGTCGCGGTAGGAGCGCAAGGCGGAATAGAACACCGTGATCAGCTTGCGCTTGGTGAGCTCGGTCTTTTCCTTGTAGTCGTTGATGTCGTAGGTCTTGATGACCTGCTCTTCAGGCGCCTGTCCCGGCTGGCCGGTCCGCAGCACGATGCGGACATGGCGGTTCTGGAGCTCGTCGCGGATATAACGCACCAAGTCCAGGCCCGCATGCTCGGACTCCATCACCACGTCGAGCAGCACCAGCGCAATGTCGTCGCGCTGCCGCAGGGTGTCGCGGGCTTCCAGTCCGCTGTAGGCGTTCAGGAATTGCAGGCGGCGTCCGGAAAACTCGAAGTCTTCCATCACCAACTGGGTGACCTGGTGAACGGCGGGATCGTCGTCCACGATCAGGATGACCCAGGGGGCCAGCGGCTTGTCAGCGCACAGGGACGGATTTTCGGGCAATTCGTCGGCGAAAACCAGGTCGGACATCGAGCACCCCTTTCGGCACACGCTTTCAGGCCATTATGTCAAGCAATGGTGCGGCCAGGGGGTGCCAGCTTCTTGTAACCCGAGTCAGTCGGTCTTATTGCTCACGCCGGCCGAGGCGAAGCTGGCCATCTCGGCCAGGATCCGGCAGGCCGATTGCAGCAGCGGCCAGGCCAGCGCCGCGCCCGAGCCTTCGCCCAGGCGCAGGCCCAGGTCCAGCAGGGCCTCGGCCTGCAGGGCCTGCAGCATCAGGCGGTGGCCGGGCTCATGCGAGCGGTGCGCAAACACGCAGCGCTCCAGCACGGCGGGCTGCAGCTGCGAGGCCACCAGCACCGCGCTGCTGGCGATGAAGCCGTCCACCACGATCACGCGCTTCTCCAGCGCCGCCTGCAAGACCGTGCCCACCATCATGGCGATCTCGAAGCCGCCGAAGGCCGCCAAGGCCTCCAGGGGGGCTTGGGCCTCGGGATGGCGGTCCAGCACCTGGGCCAGGATCTCGGTCTTGCGCTGCAGCTGGGCATCGTCCAGGCCGGTCCCCCGGCCGACGCAGGCGCGGATGTCCTGGCCGGTCAAGCGCGCCAGCAACAGGGCGGCCGACGAGGTGTTGCCTATGCCCATCTCGCCCAGCAGCACGGTATTGCCGGGCCGCTCGCGCAGCAGGCGCCGGCCGCTTTCGATGGCGGCGCTGCATTCGGCAGCGCTCATGGCCGGGCCCTCCAGGGCATCGGCCGTTCCGGCGCCGATCTTGGCGATCTCCAGGCCGGCACGCGGGGCGAAGTCGTGGCGCACGCCGGCGTCGACCACGGTCAGGGCCAGGCCGTGCTGGCGCGCCAGCACGCTGACGGCCGCGCCGCCGGCCAGGAAGTTCTCAACCATCTGCCAGGTCACGTCCGAGGGATAGGCCGACACGCCGCGCGCCGCCAGCCCGTGGTCGCCCGCGAACACCATCATCTGGGGCTCCTGCAGCGCGGGCGCTTCGGTGCCCAGGATCAGGCCCAGGCGCAGCATCAGCGTCTCCAGCTGGCCCAAAGCGCCCAGCGGCTTGGTCTTCTGGTCGATGCGGGTCTGCAGCGCGGCGGCCAGGGTGGGGTTGGCAAGGCTTTCGATGTGGGGGATGGGTGTGGAGGTCATGGGGGAACTACAAAGGTTTGAATGCGACAGTCGATAGGAGGACGGGGGAGGATTGTGCCGGGGCTTGCAGCAGCGCATTCAGGGCGCCGGCCTGGAAATGGCGGTCGATGTAGTCGGCCAGCCCGTCGAAAACCTGGTCCAGCGTCGGCACCTGCCGGCCGAACAGGGCCTGCAGCACCTCGGCCTGCTCGAACAGGCCGTGGGCATAGCAGCCCAGCACGGAGCCCTGCTGCCAGCCGATGATCTCGCCCTGCGCGTCGATCAGGGCCGCTTCGGCCTGGGGCAGGCTGGGGTGCTGGACGGTGCGGCCGTGGTGGATCTCATAACCTTGAGTCTGCACGCCCTGAAGCGCCGACCAGGGCGCGGGCAAGGCGGACGCAAAGCGCATGGCGGTCGGGCGCAGCAGCTTGTCGCGCTCGAACTGCGTCACCAGCGGCAGCAGGCCCAGGCCCGGCGCGTTGCCGTCGATCTGGTGCGGATCCAGCAGGCTTTCGCCCAGCATCTGCAGGCCGCCGCAGATGCCCAGCACGGGCCGGCCGGCCTGCGCATGCGAGGCGATCGCCGCGTCGATGCGCTGCGAGCGCAGCCAATCGAGGTCGGCGGCCACGGCCTTGGAACCGGGCAGGATGATCCAGTCGGCGCCGTCCAGGTCGCGGGCCTCGCGCGCCCAGTTCAGGCGCACGTTGGGCAGGCTGCGCAGGGGCTGGAATTCGTCGAGGTTGGACAGGCGCGGATAGGCCACGATGGCGATGCGCTGACACCCTTGCGAACGTCCTGGCGAACGGCCGGTGGGGCTGTCGTCGAACACGCCGTCTTCCTCGGGCAGGCCGTGGCCGCGCCACAGCGGCAGGACCGCCAGCGTGGGTACGCCGGTCAGCGCCAGCAGCTGCTCGGGGCCGGGCGCCAGCAGCGCGGCGTCGCCGCGGAAGCGGTTCAGCACGAAGCCGCGGATCAGGGCGCGCTCCTCGGACGCCAGCAGTTGGTGGGTGCCATAGAGGTGGGCGAAGGCGCCGCCCCGGTCGATGTCGGTCACCAGCAGGCAGGCGGCTTGGGCTTCCAAGGCAGTCCGCATGTTGACGTAGTCGCTGTCGTGCAGATTGATCTCGGCGGGCGAGCCGGCGCCTTCGATCACCACCACGTCGTTCTCGGCCATCAGTGCGTGCAGGGCCTGCCGGGCCAGGGGCCAGAGCCGTTCGCTGCGTTCGCGCCAGGGCATGCGGCTCAGGTGCTCATCGACTTCGCCGAGCACCACCACTTGCGAGGCCGTGTCCTGTTCGGGCTTGAGCAGCACCGGGTTCATGCGCACGTCGGGCCTGCAGCGCGCCGCCAGGGCCTGGAAGTACTGGGCCGAGCCGATTTCGCCCATGCGGGGCGCTTCGCCAGCCTTGCCAGCCTTGCCAGCCGCGCCGGGCAAGCCTGGCACCACCCGCGCGTTGTTGCTCATGTTCTGCGCCTTGAACGGCGCCACCCGCAGGCCCTGGCGCGCGTACCAGCGGCACAAGGCCGTGGCCAGCCAGCTTTTTCCCGCGCCGCTGGTGGTGCCCAGCACCATGACGGCGCGCGCGCGCCTGGGCGAGGGGGTTGTCATCGGCAATTCGTTGGGGGATGAAGTCATGGCGATGGGGATTGTCCGGGACGGAGTCGATCGAGCGCCTGCAGCAAGGCCCTGCGCGCCGCTGCGGGCTGTGCGCTGAGGCGATACCAGCCCGGCAGGCCGAAGCTGTGGGCGTCGCGCAGCTTGATGCCTTGCCGGCGCAGCCGCGGCAGCAGGTCGGCCGTGCCGTCGGGGCGGACCAGGCCGAACGGGGGGCAGGACGGATCCGCCGGGACCAGCCATTGCCAGCCACGGGCCTGGAGCGCCTCGCGCAGCGCCAGCCAGTCCGCGCGCAGGCGTTCGCGACTCTCGTGCAGGTGTGCGCCGTCACGCGCCGCGATCCAGTGCATGAGCAGGGTCTGGCCTTCGGCGGCCAGCACCCAGCTGGGCGCGAGGGCCTGCAGGCGCTGCAGGGGCAGCAAGGCTTGGTCCTGGGCGGGCGCCAGCAGATAGGCGGCGCGCACGCCGGTCAGGCCCAGGGCCTTGTTGGGGCAGTGCAGACGCCAGGCGAGGTCGGCCAGGCGGTCGGGCAGCGCGCTGCCGCCGTCCAGCCGCAGCGGCTCATAAGCCAGGTCCAGGCACAGGGCCGCGCCGCTGGCGTCCAGCGCCAGGGACAGGGCATGCCACTGCGCGGGCGTCAGCGTGGCGCCGGTCGGATTGCAGGGTTCGCAGAGCCAGACCAGCACCGGTGCCGCGGATGCGGCTTCACCCAGCGCCTGAATCAGGGCGTCGGCATCAGCAAAGTTGCGGCAGGGCAGGTCGAGCGCATGCGCGGCGGCGGCGTAGTCGCCAAAACCGGGCTGCGGCACCCAGACCTCGCACACGCCGTGCAAGCGGGCCGCCAGGCTGAGCCGGCGTATGGCTTCGGCGCCGCCCGAGCAAGGCAGCACGCGTTCGGGGTCCACGCCATGCATGGCGCCCAGGGCCTGGCGCAGCGCCAGGTAGTGCGGGTCGGGGTAGCGGCTTCGATCGGTGTCGCGCAGGGCCTGCAGGAGGCCGGGCGGCGGGCCGTAGGGGTTGGCGTTGCTGGAAAAATCGTGCAGGACGGGCGGGCCGCTGTCGCTGCCGCCATGCACGGTGTAGGGGGTGGAGAGGGCTGGCATCACCACGCGCCTCGCCATGCGGCGGCGGCGGCCATCATGGCCAGCGCAAGCACAAGCAAGGCGCGCTGCGCCAGGTCTTGCGCGCGCTGCAGGTCGCCGGCCTCGGGCGGACGGGCGCCTTCGTTCAGCACATAGACGCCTGGTTTGGATAGGCGCCGGTCCAGCTTCAAGGCCATGGCGCCCATGGGCCAGCCGCCGTTGGGCGAGGGCGTGCGCCGGGCCTCGGTGCGCAGGGCCGACCACGACGCGGCCGGGCCGAGGCGCACGCTCAGCAGGGCCAGCGCCGTGAGGCGGGCAGGCAGCCACGACAGCGCGTCGTCGGCGCGCGCCGCCCATTTGCCGGCCCATTCCCAAGGGCCGCGGTAGCCCCACATGGCGTCCGCGGTGTTGGCGAAGCGATACAGCGCGGCGCCCGGCAGTCCGGCCAGCAGGAACCAGAACAGCGGCGCCGCCACCGAGTCGTTGAGGTTCTCGGCCAGGGTTTCGATGGCGGCCTCGCGCACCTCGGCGGGCGCAAGCGGGCCGGTGTCGCGGCTGACCAGCCGTGCCAGCTGCTGCCGGCCGGCGGGCAGCGAATGGCGCAAGGCGGTTTCGACGGCCGCCACCTCGTCGCGCAGCATGCGCCAGGCGAGCAGGGGCTTGAGCAGCAGACCCAGCAGCAGTGCGCAGGCGGCCAGGTGAATGGTCGAGCGCTGCGGCGGCAGCCATCGCGCTAACAGGGTCTGCGCCGCCAGCGCCGCCAACATACAGAAGCCGGCGCCCAACGCCCACAAACCCGCGCCGGCCAGGAATCCCGCCGCTGGCCGACGCCCGGTCAGCCAACGCGAGAACCCGCCCAGGTAGCGGCCCATGGCGACCACAGGATGGGCCCAGGCGGGCGGCTCGCCCCACAGGCGGTCCACCGTGAGCGCCACGCCCATGCTCAGGGGCATCAAGGCGGCGGGCGCATCCGGCCAGGCGGTCCAGGTCATGCGGCTCAGTCTTCGATGCCGCGCTGCGCGGGAACTCCCGCCTCGAAGTGGTGCTTGATCTGGGTCATCTCCGTCACGGTGTCGGCCAGCTCGATCAGCTCTTGCGGGGCGTTGCGGCCGGTCAGCACCACGTGCACATGGCTGGGCCGCTCGCGCAGGCACGTCAAGACCGGCCCCAGCGGCACCCAGCCGTAGCGCAGCGGGTACATGATCTCGTCCAGCACCACCAGGAAATGTTCGCCGGCGCGGATGCAGGCCTCGGCCTTGGCCCAGCCGTCCAGGGCCAGTTGGGCCGAGTGGGCAATGTCGCGGCTCTTCCAACTGAAGCCGTCGCCCAGGCCTTCGATGCTCAGGCCGATCTTCTCGAACATGCGGTGTTCGCCGAAGCGGGCGCTGGGCACCTTCATGAACTGGTAGATCTTGACGGCCTTGCCTCGGCCGTGGGCGCGCAGGGCCAGACCGAAGGCCGCCGTGCTCTTGCCCTTGCCGTTGCCGGTGTGAACCAGGATCAGGCCGCGGCGCTCGGCCGTGGGGATGATGCGTTCGCGGTCGACCGGGGGAGATTCGATTTGCATGACGTTCAGTCTTTCCAGTGGTTGTCCATCCACAGCGGCGCATCGGGCTGTGCCGTGAGCCTGCCCTGGCGCCAGCCTTCCTGTTCGAGCATGCGGCCTTCGTAGAACTCGGGCACCGGTCCCAGGCACAGCAGGCCGATGGGCATGGTGCCGGCAGGCAATCGCAACAGCTCGCCCAGGCGCGCCGGGTCGAACATGGAGACCCAGCCCAGGCCCAGGTTTTCGGCGCGCGCGGCCAGCCAGAGGTTTTGCACGGCGCAGGCGGCCGAGCACAGCGCCATCTCGCGCGGCATGCTGCGGCGCCCGAACACCGTGCCGTCGTCGGGCGCCATCACCACCGCCAGCACCTCGGCGCATTCGCGCAGGCCCTCGACCTTGAGGCGCAGGAACTCGGCCGCCTTCTCGCCCAGCGCCGCCGCGGTGGCGTCGCGTTCCTCGGCCACCAGGTGCTGGATCTGCTCGCGCAGGGCGGCGCTGCGCACGCGGATGAAGCGCCAGGGCTCCATCAACCCGACCGAAGGCGCCTGGTGCGCGGCCAGCAGCAGGCGCCGCATGACTTCTTCATCCACTTGCGCGCCAGGCTGGAAATGACGGGTGTCGCGGCGCAGCGCGATCAGTTGGTAGAGCAGGTCCCGTTCGGCGGAATTGAACTGGTATTGGGCGTTCATGGGGGCGGGCAGTGATGGGAGGCGGTAGACCGGTCCCGGTTGAAGAAGGCGGCCACGACCTCGGGATTGGAGGCAAAGTAGTGGTGCACGTAGCTGGCTCGCAGGCTGCCTTGCAGGTACAGGGCCTCCGCGGTGCGTCCGCCGTTGGGATTGTGCGCCCGGCTCGCGGCCTGCAGCGGGGTGTCCAGGCTGGAGTAATGGAAGCTGTGGCCGCGCAGCTTGCCTTCGGGCCAGGCCAGGCTTTGCAGGCCCAGCGCCGCGAGCCGCGCCTGCATGCGTGCGTGTCCGGGCATGAGGCTGGCCATGGCGTGGGTCGTGCCCTCGATATCGGTCAGCTGGTCGAGCAGGCACAGCATGCCGCCGCATTCGGCCAGCAGCGGCTTGTCCATCTGCAGATGGCTGCGCAGGCTGGCGAAGAAGCCGGGATGGCCTGTCAGCGCGCGCGCATGCAGCTCCGGGTAGCCGCCGGGCAGCCACAGGGCATCGCATTCCGGCAGGGCTTCGCCCGCCAGCGGGGAAAAGCAGCGCAGCTCGGCGCCCAGTGCTTTCAGGGTGTCGAGATTGGCGGGGTAGATGAAGGAGAAGCAGGCGTCCTGCGCCACGGCGATGCGGCGGCCCTTCAGGGGCTGCGCTGCGTATGTCGCAGTGTTTGCCGCTTCGTCGCTCGACAAGGTGAACGATACGGGCCGGGCGAACTGGAGTGCTGACTGGCCGCTGGCCGCCGTCACCTGGTCCCAGGCATCGGCCCAGGTCTCCAATTGCCGCTCCAGGTTCGGCATCTCAAGCGCCTGGATCAGGCCCAGGTGGCGTTCGGGCAGGCTCAGGGCGTCCTGCCGTGGCAAGGCGGCCACCAAGGGCAGGTTCTCGGGCAGGCCTTGTGTCAGCATGCGTCCGTGGGCCTCGCTGCCGACGCGGTTGGCCACCACGCCGCAGACCTCGATGTCGGCGCGAAAGCGCTGCAGTCCGGTGGCCAGCGCGGCGAAGGTCTGCGCCATGCCGCTGGCGTCGAGCACGGCCAGCACGGGCAGGCCGAAGGCGGCGGCCAGGTCGGCGCTGCTGGGCTGGCCGTCGAACAGGCCCATGACGCCCTCGACCAGGATCAGGTCGGCATCCGCGGCGGCCTGCGCCAGCAGTTGCCTGCAGGCCTCAAGACCTGCCATGAACAGATCGAGCTGGTAGACCGGATGGCCGCTGGCGCGCTCCAGCACCATGGGGTCCAGGTAGTCGGGGCCGGTCTTGAATACGCGCACCCGGCGTCCTTGGCGCCGCGCGGCGCGCGCCAGCGCCGCGGTGACGCTGGTCTTGCCCTGGCCCGAGGCGGGGGCGCTGATCATCAGGGCGGGGCAGGTCGGCATGGCGTTACTTCTTTGATTCCAGCGAGTCCAAGGCGAAAGGCAGGCACAGCCACTGCCCCTGGACAGACGCCAGGTGCAGCCGCTGCTCGAAGGCCTGCTGCAGCGCCTGATGGGTATCGGGCGCATCGCAGGCACCCAGATGCGCGACGCGGCCGGCACGCATCACCAGCAGCCGGTCGGCCTGCAGGGCCACATTGAGTTCGTGCAGCACGCTGATGACCGTGCAGCCGCGCTGCGCCAGGCCGCGCACGAGCTGCAGCCAGTCGAGCTGGTGAGGCGGGTCGAGGTGGGCCAGCGGTTCGTCGAGCAGCAGCACGTCGGCGCGCGTGGCCAGGGCCCGCGCCAGCAGCACGCGCTGGCGCTCGCCGCCCGACAGCTGGTTCAGCGGGCGCTCGCGCCAGTCCCAGCACTGCGTGTCCAGCATGGCCTGCCGCACCGCTTCGTGGTCCTGCGGGCTGGGCGGCGCCAGCCAGGCCTGGTGAGGCAGGCGGCCCAGCATCACCACCTCGGCGGCGCGCAGGGTGTCGGTGCCGGCCTCGTTCTGGCCCAGCCAGGCCAGCGCCTGCGCGCGCGCCTTGGGCGTCCAGTGCCGCAGGTCCTGGCCCAGCAGTTGGATGCGGCCCTGCACCGGCAGCAGTCCGGCCAGGGCCCGCAGCAGGGTGGACTTGCCCGCGCCGTTGGGGCCGACGATGGCGGTCCAGCCGCCGCGCGGCAGGCGGGTCTGGATTGCATGCAGGATGGTGTGACCTTGCAGCTGCACCTGCTGCAGGGCGATGTCGAAGACCGGTGCGGCGGGCGCCTCTGCTGGCGCTGCGTGCGGGCTCATGCGCTCCCCCCGGTCCGGCGCCGGTGCATCAGCATCAGCAGGTAGCCGCCGCCCAGCAGCGAGGTGAGCACGCCCACGGGCAGCTCCTGCGGCGCGATCAGCCCGCGCGCGAGGATGTCGGCCGCCAGCAGCAGGGCGCCGCCGGTGAGCGCCGAGAGCAGCAGCAGCGCGTTGTGCCTGCCATGGCAGTTGCTGCGCACCAGGTGCGGCGCGACCAGGCCGACGAAGGCGACCAGGCCGGTCTGCGCCACGGCGGTGCCGGTGGCCAGCGCCAGCACGGCGATCAGGGTGACGCGCACCAGGCCCAGGCGCACGCCCAGCGAGTGGGCCGTGGCCTCGCCCAGCGTCAGCGCGTCGAGGGCCCGGCTGGCGCCCATGGCGGTCAGCAGGGTCAGCAGCAGCACGGGGCCCAGCAGTTCGGCCGACTGCCAGCTCAGGAAGCCGGTGGTGCCCAGCATGAAAACCTGCATGGCGCGCATGATGTCGGGTTTCATCAGCATCAGCAGCGTGGTGCCCGAGCCCAGCACCACGCCGACGATGACGCCGGCCAGCAGCAAGCGCAGGGTCTGCTCGACGCCGCGCGCCAGCACCAGGGTCAGCATCATCGCGGCCATGGCGCCGATGAAGGCGGCGCCGGTCAGTCCGAGCTTCAGGCTGAAGGCCGCGGCGGCTGGCGACAGCCCCAGGGCGACGAGCGCGAACGCCACGCCCAGGCCGGCGCCCGCCGAGGGGCCGAGCAGGTAGGGGTCGGCCAGCGGGTTGCGGAACAGGCCTTGGGCCACCGCGCCGGCCAGGCCCAGCAGGGCGCCGGCCAGCCAGGCGCCCAGGGAGCGGGGCAGGCGGATGTCCCAGAGGATTTGCTGCTGGGCCGGATCGGGCGCGGTGAGCATGCCCGACTCGAAGCCGGTGCTGCCCACAAGCACGCCAAGCAGCAGCAGCATCAGAGCGGCAACCAGCAGGGTGATCAGCAGCTGCGTCGGCTTCATGAACGGGGACGGGTCTTGCCCGGGCCTGGCGCCGCGGGGTCCAGGCGGCGCAGGCATTGCACGATCAAGCCGGCCGCCTCGGCCATGCGGGGGCCGGGGCGGGTGATCAGCTCGGATTCCTCGGGCGCGAACACGCACAGCCTTTGCGCCTGCAGGGCGTCTATGCCGCGCCAGCCCGGGCGGCCGTCCATGCCGCCCACATTGCGCTGCCCGACCATGATGATCTGCGGGTTGGCGCGCACCACGAATTCAGGGTTCAGCTTGGGGAAGGGCCCCAGCTCCCTGCCGACGACGTTGCGCAGCCCGAGCTGGCCCAGGATCTCGCCGATGAACGAAGACTCGCCCGCCGCGTAGGGCGCGCTGTCGACCTCGAAATACACCCGCATGCCGCGCAGCGAGGCGGGCACGTCGGCGGCCTTGGCGTTCATGTCGGCCTCGATGCGGTGCCAGACCTGCAGGGCGTCGGGCACGGCCAGCATCTGGCCCAGGGTCTGGAAGCCGCGCTGCACGTCTTCCTGGCTGCGGGTCTCGAGCACCAGCACCTTGAGGCCCAGGGCGCTCAGCCGGTCCTGCACGCGCGAGTAGGGCGTCACGACCACCACGTCGGGCCGCAGCGCCACAATGGTCTCCACCTGCGTGTCGTCAATGCCGCCGAGCTTGGGCAGCTGGTTCACCTGCGCCGGGTAGTTGGAGTAGCGGTCCACGCCCACCAGCCGGTCGCAGGCGCCCAGCGCGCAGATCGATTCGGTCAGCGAGGGCATCAGGCTGACGATGCGCCGGGGCGGCGCGTCCCATTGCAGCACGTGGCCCTGGACGTCCGCGACCTTGACGGGCGCGGCCTGGGCGCTCCAGAGCAGCAGGCCGGGGATCGCGCCAAGGGCGAGGCGAAGGGCAAGTTGAATGGCAAGGCGATGGGCGTTCGAGAAGGTCGGCAGGGTCATGCGATGTCCCGGGTCCAGGGTTGGCCGGCCACCATCAGGGTCAGCTGCTTGCATTGTGCGGCGACGGCCTGGTTCAATCGTCCGAGTTCGTCGACGAATTCACGCACCTCGCGGCCCAGCGGGGAGACGCCCCAGCCGACCTCGTTGGAGACGAAGACCACTGGCGAGCTCAAGGTCGGCAGGGCCGCCAGCAGGGCGTCCAGCTCCATCTGCCAGGCCGAGCGGTCGGGCGGACCCTCGGCCGGCATCAGCCAGTTGGTCAGCCACAGCGTCAGGCAGTCGACCAGCAGCAGGCGTTGCGGCGCGGCCAGGGCCCGCAGGCTGGCGCACAGTTCGCGCGGCGTTTCCACGGTGGCAAAGCCCGCCGGCCGATCGGCCTGGTGGCGAGCGATGCGCTGGCGCATCTCGTCATCGGCCGCCAGGGCGGTGGCGATCACCGTGACTTCATGGCCCGGCGCCTGCTGGAGCCACCGGAGGGCCAGGGCCTGGGCCTGGCGCGTCTTGCCGCTGCGCTGGCCGCCGACGATGAGATGGTGTGCCTGCATGGTCAGCCTCAGAACGCCGGGATCGCCGGGGTGTAGCGCAGGCCCACCATCAGCGTGCGCGGCAGCTGGTTGTAGTTGTAGGCGGTCTGGTAGGCACGGTTGAAGGCGTTGTCGAGGTTGAGCTGCAGCTTCAAGTCGCGGTTCAGCCGATAGCCGGCGTCGATGTTCAGCAGCGCGTAGCCGCCCATCTCCATGGTGTTGGCGGCGTCGTCGTAGCGGCGGCCGGCGAATTGCAGCGTGGAGCCCAGCTCCCACCCTTGCAGCTGGGTTTCGGCGCGCAGGGCGCCGAATTCACGGGCACGGCGGGGCAGCAGCAGGCCGGTGCTCAGGTCCTTGGGGGCCTGCAGGTTCAGGTTGCCGCTCAGGTGGAGCTTGTCCCATTGCAGCGCGCCGCTGAAGCTCAGACCCTGGAGCCGGGCTTCCTGCACATTGCCGTAGCAGCCGCCGAAGGCGGCAAAGCTGGCGCAGCTGTCGGTGCTGGCGCTGAAGTTGATCAGGTTCTCGACCTTGTTGCGGAAGGCAATGACCGACCATTCGGCATGGCTGTCGGCATACTTCAGCCCGACCTCGCTGTTGTGGCTGGTTTCGGCCAGCAGGGAGGTGCCGCCGGGCAGGCTCAGGGGGCCGGAGCTGCCCAGGTTTTCGTCCAGGGTCGGCGCGCGGAAGGCGTTGCTGACGGAGCCGATCAGCTTCAGGTTCGGGCTGAGCTTGTAGCCCAGGCCGAGGTTGCCGGTGTTGACGCCGCCGAACTCGCTGTCCTGGTCGTGCCGCGCGTGCGCCTGCACGTCCAGCGGGCCGCTGCTCCAGACATAGCCCAGCGCGGCGCCGTTCTCATTGCGCTGGCCGATGCCGGTGCCGGCGATGTCGGAGCTGTTGAGCCGGTCTTCGCGGCGCTCCAGCACGAACAGCAGCTGCTGATGGGCTGCGAGCGCGTAGCTGCCTTCCAGCGCGTAGCTGCGAACCCGTGTCTCGGACTGGTAGGCGAAGATCGGGAAGCTGTTGCGCGTGTCGGATTGGCCGACGCTGAGCTGCGTGTTCAGCGCGGCGGACCAGCGGCGGCTCCAGCTCAGTTTTTCGGTGGAGATGTCCTCCAGGTCAGCCGCTTCATAGGGCGGCGGGAAGCCGGTGTTGAAGTCGGCATTCAGATGGCTGGCCAGGCTGATGAATTCAATCCGGTCGGCGGCGTCAAGCTGGGCACCCAGGCGGGCGCTCCAGCTGTGCTTTTGATAGGGCGCGCGGTCCGGGCTGTAGTAGGGGCTGCTGGGATTGGGCGAGAGCAGCATGCCATCGCTGTGCGCGGTGCTGGCGGCCAGCGCGTAGTCGAGGATGCCGGTCTTGCCGCGCACATTGCCGTCCATGCTGGCCGTGCCCAGGCTGCCGCCGGCCACGCCCAGCTCCACCTCGGGCGCACCGGTGCCCTTGAGGGTGAAGATCTGGATCACGCCGCCGATGGCGTCGGAGCCGTAAAGCGCGCTGGACGGTCCCTTGACGACCTCGACGTGGTCGATCTGGTTGAGCGGAATCGATTCCCACAGCGCGCCGCCGGAAATCGACTGGCTGTCCAGGCGCACGCCGTCGATCATCACCAGCGTGTGCTCGGAATTGGCGCCGCGGATGAAGATGGACGTCGGCTGGCCGGGGCTGCCGGTGCGGGCGAACTCCACGGCGCCGCTGTTGCGCAGCAGGTCGGCGATATCGCCGATGCCGGTCTGGCTCAGGATGTCTTCGCGGGTGATGACGAGCACATCGGACGTCAATTCGGCGGCTTGCATGGGGCTGCGGGTGGCGGTGACCACCACCGTGCCGAGCGCGGCGCTGCTGGCGACCTGCGCCTGCACCGCGTCGGACATCAGAAGGCTGAAAGCAGCCAGGGCAAAGGGAAGGGCGCAAGGCGCGATGGCACTTGCGTGGGGACGCGTTGCGCGTCGGATCGAGCTTTTCATGAATGGATGGAAGAAACGGAAGCCCAGGTGCCCGCTTCCCCGCAGGCGCCCGTGGTCACGACGGGCGCCTCGAGCGCTCGTCACCTGTTGGCCGGTATCCGGGCTGGCGGACCTGGCCGCTGCATCCTTCCCAGAATCCGAAAGATTCCAGTGGATTGCCGTGCAGCGCCTGGAGCGCGAGCGCTCCGTCCACTTACCGTTGCGGGGACAGCTCAGGTTGGATCAGCACCGGAGGCGCGGACCCTTCTGATTCCCGTTTAACTGCCCAGGCGCAATGCCTGTGCGAGCACCAACGGTCGCCATTCTAGCGGCAGCTCAAGGGCGGCCTCGTTTGGGCGGCGGCGCCTTGCTGGGGGCGCTGGCGGGCGGGCCGACGTAGCGCGGCAGTTGCGCCGGCCTGTCCGGCCTGCGCTTGGGTGCGCGCAGCACGATCACATCGGGTTGCGGCGACATGGGATTGATGATGACAGGTTGCTGGGCTGCGCTTCCTTGCGCGGCTTCGCGCCGCAGGCGGTCGGCCTCCAGCTTGTCGGCCAGCTCGGCCTGAGCCTTGGTGCGCGACTGCGCGTCGCGGCGCGATGCGTCGGAGGGCTGGTCGTAGCTGAGGCTGGCGCTGGCCGAGGGCCCGGGTTTGACGCAGGGGCGGTCCTGCAGCGTCTGCGCTGGATCGCCGCAGCGGTAGATGGTGATTTGCTTGAGCGCGGCCCCGTCGTCCACGACGGGGCTCTGTTCCTGGGCCAGCACCTCCGTCCAGGCCATGTTTGCTGCGAGTGCCAGGAACAGCAAATGGCCGGGAAGAGGTTGACGCATGTCAGTCGGCTCCAGGTGTGGCAGGGGATGTCTCAGGCGCGGGCCGAGGTGGCTTGGGCCGCGGCGGCTTGGCGTGGATCTTCATCAAGGCCTTGTCCATCTCGCCCTTGAGCATATGTTCGACGGCATCCATGGACTTGGCGATGCAGTCTTCCACGGCCTGGCGTTCGTTCAATGGCGGTTTGCGCAGCACGTAGCCGGCCACTTCGCCCTTGTGGCCCGGATGGCCGATGCCTAGGCGCAGGCGCCAGAAGTTGGGCGAGCCGAGCTGGGCCTGCATGTCCTTGAGGCCGTTGTGGCCCGCGGCACTGCCGCCCTGCTTGAGCTTCATCTGGCCGGGCTCCAGGTCGAGCTCGTCGTGGATGGCCAGGATCTCGTCGGGCGCGATCTTGAAGAAGCGCGCCAGCGCCGCCACCGACTTGCCCGAGAGGTTCATGTAGGTCATGGGCTGCAGCAGCCAGATCGGGCCTGCGGCGCCGGGCGCGCTGTTGACGCGCGCGGCCAGGCCGAAGTAGCTGCGCTCGGCCTGCAGGCTCGCGCCCAGCTTGCGGCCCAGCGCATCGACCCACCAGAAGCCGGCGTTGTGGCGGGTGTCTTCGTATTCGGCGCCCGGGTTGCCCAGGCCAACAAACAGTCGAATCATGAGGAGGATTATCCGCTGGCCCATGAAAAAGCCCCGCGGAAGCGGGGCTTGGCTGGACGCTGTGCAGCGTCGAGAGCGATGTCAAGAATTACTTCTTGCCCTTGCCCTTGCCCTTGGGGGCTTCGGCAGCAGGTGCTGCGGCGACGACGATTTCTTCAGCAACCGGCGGCACGGGGGTGGCCAACACGGGGTTGGGCTTGCCGTGGGTCACGACCTTGATGTGGTCGGCCAGCTTCAGGTCGTTCACGTGCACCGAGTGGCCCATGGTCAGACCCGACAGGTCGACTTCGATGAACTCGGGCAGCTGCTGCGCCAGGCAGGTGATGGCCAGCTCGGTCACCACGTGGTTGACGGTGCCATGGTCGGTCTTGACGGCGGGCGACTGTTCTTCGTTGATGAAGTGCAGCGGCACCTTCTTGGTGATCTTGGTGGTGGCATCGACGCGCTGGAAGTCCACGTGCAGGACTTGCGGCTTGTACGGGTGCATCTGGTAGTCACGCAGCAGCACCTGGGAGACGGCGCCGTTCAGTTCCATCTCGAGGATGGTGCTGTGGAAGGCTTCCTTCTTCATGGCGTGGAACAGCGCGTTGTGGTCCAGCTCGATGTTGGCGGGCTCGCCGGCACCGTAGACAATGCCAGGCACCTTGCCAGCGATACGCAGGCGGCGGCTCGCTCCGGTCCCCTGCAACTTGCGCTCAAAAGCGACGAATTTCATAACAGACTCCAAAATGGACGTGGCATCCCGCGACCAGGCGCCACTGAAAAATCAGCCTTTCGGCTGGGCTACCGAAACCTGCCTCGCTGTTGCCAGCGCTGCAGGCCTCGAGATCAGAAATTGTTGTTTTGCTCGGCAGATTGGCAGACGCCGTGAGGTGCTGCCTAGCAGATCTGGTTAGAAGTTGTTGTTCTGCTCCGCAAACAATGAAGTGACCGACTCGCCGTCCGAAATGCGGCGGATCGTTTCGGCAAACAGGAAGGCCACCGACAGCTGGCGGATCTTCTTGCAGGCCTTGGCGGCATCGTTGAGCGGAATGGTGTTGGTGATGACCACCTCGTCCAGGTGCGACCCGGAAATGCGGTCGATCGCCGGGCCCGACAGGATGGGGTGGGTGCAATAGGCAAACACGCTCTTGGCGCCGCGGTCCTTCAGTACCTCGGCCGCTTTGACCAGGGTGCCGGCGGTGTCGATCATGTCGTCCATAATCACGCAGTTGCGGCCGTCGATCTCGCCGATCACGTGCATCACTTCGGACACATTGGCTGCGGGGCGGCGCTTGTCGATGATCGCCAGGTCGCAGCCCAGTTGCTTGGCCAGCGCGCGGGCGCGCACCACGCCGCCGACGTCGGGGCTGACCACCACCAGGTCGGCGTAATTGCGCGCCTTCAGGTCGGACAGCAGCACCGGCGAGGCGTAGATGTTGTCGACCGGAATGTCGAAGAAGCCCTGGATCTGGTCGGCGTGCAGGTCCATGGTCAGGACGCGGTTGACGCCCACGGTTTCCAGCAGGTCGGCGACCACCTTGGCCGAGATCGGCACGCGGGTGGAGCGCGGACGGCGGTCCTGTCGGGCGTAGCCGAAGTAGGGAATCACGGCGGTGATGCGGCGCACGCTGGCGCGCTTCAGGGCATCCACCATGATGAGCAGTTCCATCAGGTTTTCGTTGGTGGGCGCGCAGGTCGGCTGGATCACGAACACGTCGCGGGCGCGAACGTTCTGCTGGATCTCGACCGTGACTTCACCGTCGGAGAAGCGGCCGACCACGGCCTTGCCGAGCTCGGCGCCCAAGCTCGTGGCGATTTCCTGGGAGAGCACCGGGTTGGCGTTGCCGGTGAAGAGGACGGTATTGGTCAGCACGGGCCATCCTTTGTGTCAATGGCCCCGGGGCCAGCCCATGGGGTCCGGGAAGAACAGAACTCAAAAACTTTGGCAGGGGAGGAAGGACTCGAACCCTCGCATGTCGGAATCAAAATCCGATGCCTTGACCAACTTGGCGACTCCCCTACACAGGACCCTGCAAGACTGCAGCGCCCCATCAACTTGCAACATCCGGAATTTCAGTCCCGCGCCCAATCGCGCAAGGGGTGAAGCTCCAGACTGCGGCAGATCTTGCCAACCCATCCCGGAGGAAGATCCTCCAGTGTCGCTTTGGGTTGATTCGACACGCCGACTTGAATTCTTGCAGTTATCGTTTCACTGAGTTCGGCGAACACTGCACTGCCCGAGCCCGTCATCCGGCTGTTGCCGAATCTGGCCTCAAGCGCTGCAAGCGCCTTGCTCACTTCAACGCATTCCGCTTCCGCTGCCTTCTGCAAATCGTTCCTACCGAAACCAATTTGCGCAAATTGTGTTGTCTTTGACAACTGCAGCGATTCGTTTCCTGCGAAGCCCTCTACTATAACCATACTTTCAGACCGCTGCAACATCGGGCTTGAAAAAATCTTGGCGGTCGGGATGCTGGCTGAGGGTTTGACGATGGCGAAACGCCTGCTTGGCAGCGTCACCGGTGTCAGGATTTCGCCTATGCCTTCGACGAAGGCGGGGCTGCCGCCGATGAAGAAGGGCACGTCGGCGCCGAGCTGCAGGCCCAGCGCCAGCAGCTGCTGGCGCGGCAGGTCCAGGCCCCAGAGGCGGTTCAAGGCCAGCAAGGTGGAGGCGGCGTCCGACGAGCCGCCGCCCATGCCGGCGCCCGAGGGCAGGCGCTTTTCGATGTGGATGTCCGCGCCCAGCGGGCAGGCGCCGTGCTGCTGCAGCAGGCGCGCGGCGCGCAGGCACAGGTCGTCCGGCGGCAGGGCGTCGCCCTGGTCGTGACGTTGCAGCAGGCCGTCGCTGCGCTTTTCAAAATGCAGGGTGTCGGCCCAGTCGACCAGGGTGAAGAGCGATTGCAGCAGGTGGTAGCCGTCGGGCCGCTTGCCGACCACGTGCAGGAAGAGATTGAGCTTGGCCGGGGCCGGCACGTCATAGAGTGCTTGCATGGCGGATCAGGTCTTTGCTGATGGAGCTTGTTCAGGGAGCTTGTTCAAGCCGGATGCGCAGCGTCACCACCGGCTCGGCCAGGCGCTTGGCCAGGATCAAGCCCTCGGGGAATCGGCTCAGGTCCACCCGCCAGCCGATCTGCTCGAAGCCTGTCGCGCCGGCGTCCAGCATTTGCGCGGGCGCTTGCGGCCAGGGGCGGCCTTGCAGCCAGTCGAACAGCGCCGCCACCGGGATGGCCTCGCCCAGCATGGCCTCGCTGAGATGGTCCAGGTCGTCGAAGCGCTGCTCGTTCTTGGGCAGGGTCAGCACGGCCTCGTGCTCGGTCCAGCGCGCGCGCGCCTGCAGGCTTCCGAGCGGGGAGCTGAGCTCCAGCTGGCCGCGCGCCGCCTCGCCTTGCAAGTCGAAATTGGCGCTGCCGCCCTGGCGCGCCTGCTCGCTCGTGGCAGCCACCTGCACGCTGAGCTTGCCGCTGAAATGGCGCGCCTGTGCGCTCGCCTCGGGCGGCGCCGGACCCCGGGCGACGCTGGCGCAGCCCGCGATCAGCAGGCTCAGGGCCATGGCGGCGCAGCGGTTCAAGGCTTGATGCCCAGGCGCTTGAGGGTCGAACGCAGGGACTCGTTGTCGGGCTCGCGCTCAAGCGCCTCGCCCAGCACCTTGCGCGCCTCATCGTGCTGGTTGGCGGTCCAGAGGACTTCGCCCAGGTGCGCGGCAATCTCGCCGTCCGGCCGGGCCACGTAGGCCTGGCGCAGCAGCTTTTCGGCGTTGCCAAGGTGCCCGAGGCGAAATTCCACCCAGCCCAGGCTGTCGATGATGAAGGGTTCGCTCGGGCTGTAGCTCAAGGCCTTTTCGATCAGCTCGCGCGCTTCCTCCAGCCGCACGTTGCGGTCGGCAAAGGAATAGCCCAGGGCGTTGTAGGCGTTGTAGTACTTGGGCTTCAGCTCGATGACGTGGCGCAGGATGCGCTCCATGTCGTCCATGCGGTCGAGCCTTTCCGCCACCATGGCCTGTTCGTAGAGCATGTCCGGGTCGTCGCTGACCTTGTCGTTGGCCTTCTCGAGCACCTCGTAGGCGCCGCGCCATTGGTTCGCCTCGCGCAGCAGCTGCGACTCGGCCAGGCTGCGCGTGCGGATGTCTTCGTCGCGCTCGCCCGGAAGGTTTTGCAGCAGGCGCCGCCCTTCATTGAGCTTGCCCTGGTGGGCCAGCAGCGAGGCGCGGCGGAATTGCAGCTCGACGGGCTTGACGCTGCCGTCCACCTGGTCGAGCCAGGCCTGCGCCGCCTTGTAGTCGCCGCGCGCTTCGCAGCTCTGCGAGAGCAGCAGCAGCGCCTGGTCCTTGGCGTCGCGGCCGCTGTCCGACAGCGTCTGCCCCTCCTGGCCGGCGGCCTGCTTGAGCGTCTCCAGGAAGGTTTGCAGCGCCGTCTCCGCTTCCTTGTTGTGGTGCAGCTCGAATTCCAGCGAGCCCAGGGCAAACCAGGGGGTCGGGTTGTCGGGCAGTTGCTGGGTCAGCAGGCGGAATTCGCGTGCGGCGTCGACCGGGCGCTGGGTGCGCGCCAATGCGCGGGCGTAGGCCAGGCGCAGCCCCTGGTCGTCGGGCTTGTCCGCCAGCGCCTGCAGCACCATTTTTTCGGCGTCGGCCTGTTCGCCCATCAGGTCCAGCGCCAGCACGAGCGGGTCGGGGGCCTGCGGGAATTCCTGGTGCGCCTGGGTTGCGAATGCCAGGGCCTGGGCCGGCTTGCCTGCCGCAATGGCCAGCCGCCCCTCGGTCACCAGCACGATCAGGCGCAAGGTCCGGTCGGTGGCGGACTTGTTCAGGGCGGGCTTGAGATCGTCCAAGACTTTCGCCTGGTCGGGCGAATGCGAAAACAGCGTGGGCAGGGCCGCGATGATGCCGGGGCGCTGCGCTTCCGGCGTGAGCGCCAGCAGCGATTGCAGCGGCTCGCCCATGTCCTGCGGGCGGTTCAGCGCGGCTAGCAGCTGGATCACGGTCTGGTTGGCTTCCAGCGACCGCGGCTCGGCTTCGCGCCATGCCTTGGCGGCGGTCAGCGCCTGCTCGCCGGCATGGCCTTGCAGCGCAATGCCGATGGCGCGCTTGAACAGCGCTTCGTCCTGCGTGCGGCGGGCCGCATCGAGCAGCACCTGGTAGGCCACGCCGGCCTGCCCGGTGCGCAATTCGAGCTCGCCGACCAGCAGCTGATAGAACAGCGGCGCGTCGAGATCGGAGTTGACGACCGGTGCCGGCGCGGCCTTGCCAGGCGCCGATGCGGCCGAGGCCGGCGCAGCAGGCGCTGCTGCAGGTGTACTGGCCGCCGGCGCCTGGGCCAGGGCCAGCGGCGCGGCCAGGCCCAGCACGGCGCCAAGCAGCACTGTGATTCGAGACGGGCCGAAGCTCTGACGGGATTCAGCGGACACGCCCTGACGGCGAAGAAACTGGGGCATGCAAGCTCCTGCGTTCGGCAAATGAAGCGGCTTTCGCCGCAGCAACGGGCTCATTCTATGTAGCTTCGCAAGGCCTGCCGCTTGTCACCCCCTATCATGCCGCCATGCCCGAGTTGCCCGAAGTCGAAGTCACGCGCCTGAGCTTTGCCGACGCGATCCTGGATGCCCGCGTGCTGGCGGTGCGTCTGGGCCAGCCGCTGCGCTGGCCGCTGGGCGTGGCGCCGCAAAGCCTGGCCGGGCGCCGGGTGGGGGCCGTCACGCGCCGCGGCAAATACCTGTGGCTGCCCCTGGCGCCCGGCGGCCTGCTGCTGCACCTGGGCATGTCGGGTTCGCTGTCCTTCGCCGAGGCCGTGCCGGCGCCGGGGCCGCACGACCATTTCGACCTGGTCACCGACCGCGGCACGCTGCGCCTCAACGATCCGCGACGCTTTGGCGCGGTCGTCTGGTCCGATGCGCCGGATCGCGATCCGGCGGCCAGGCTGCTGGCCGGGCTGGGGCTGGAGCCCTTTGATCCGCGTTTCGGCGGCGCCTGGCTGCATGCCGGGCTGAAGGGCCGGCGCATCGCCGTCAAGCAGGCGCTGCTGGCGGGCGACATCGTGGTCGGCGCCGGCAACATCTACGCGTGCGAAGCCCTGTTCATGGCCGGCATCGACCCGCGCCTACCGGCGGGCAGGCTCAGCCGGCCCCGGTGCGAGAAGCTGGCCCAGGCCGTGCGCACGGTGCTGAGCCAGGCCCTTGTTGCCGGTGGCAGCACGCTGCGTGATTTCAAGGACGCGCACGGCGTGGCGGGCAGCTTCCAGATGCTGGCGCAGGTCTATGGCCGCGAGGGCGAGCCCTGCCGCCAGTGTGGAACCCCGGTGAAGCGTATCGTGCAGGGACAGCGTTCGACCTTTTTCTGCCCGCATTGCCAGAAACGTTGATGAAGTCTTCTTCCCCCGAATCCCGTTCCGAATCCGGTCCCGACATCGCCACCCTCCTGGTGGCCTGGCAGCGCCGCCATGGACGCCATCATCTGCCCTGGCAGAACACGCGCGACCCTTACCGCGTCTGGCTGTCGGAAATCATGCTGCAGCAGACCCAGGTGACGACGGTGCTGGGCTATTACCAGCGCTTCCTGGAGCGTTTCCCGACCGTGCGCGAACTGGCGGCCGCCGAGCTCGACCAGGTGCTGGCGCTCTGGGCGGGGCTGGGCTACTACAGTCGGGCGCGCAATATGCACCGCTGCGCGCAAGAGGTCTGCGAGCGTTTCGGCGGCGAGTTCCCGCGCAGCGCGGCGCTGCTGCAGGAATTGCCCGGCATTGGCCGCTCGACCGCCGCCGCCGTGGCCTCGTTCTGCTTCGACGAGCGCGTGGCCATCCTGGACGGCAATGTGAAGCGGGTGCTGGCGCGCGTGCTGGCCTTTGACGGCGACCTGGCCCAGGCCGCGCAGGAGAAAAAACTCTGGGCGCTGGCGACCGGGCTCCTGCCCGCCGAGAAAGACATGGCGTCCTACACCCAGGGCCTGATGGATCTGGGTGCCGGCACCTGCGCGCCCAAGTCGCCGCAGTGCGGCGCGTGTCCGCTGTCGGACCTGTGCCGGGCGCGCGCGCGGGGCGAGCCGCAGCGCTTCCCCGTCAAGACGCGCAAGCTCAAGCGCGGCCGGCGCGAGAACTGGTGGCTGTGGCTTGAGCATGACGACCACATCTGGCTGCAACAGCGTCCATCGTCAGGCATCTGGGCCGGCATGTGGGTCTTCCCCACGCTGGACAGCGAGGCGGATCTGCAGCGCCAGGCTGCCGGGCTGCAGGCCCGCACCGACGAGCTGCCGGTGATCCAGCATGCCTTGACGCACCTGGACTGGACCCTGCACACCCGCCGCGGCGTGCTGGAGCGCAGGCCGGACGCCATGCCGGAAGGCTTGGCCGAGGGCGGACGCTGGGTGGCGCGCGAGCAACTGGCCGACTATGCGCTGCCCGCGCCGCTGAAGAAGATCCTGGGCTAGCGCGCGTCCAGCTCGCGGTGCCGCTTCAGCACCTGGCCGTGGAAGGCAAATTGCTGGGCCAGCGTCTCGACCATGTAGACAGAGCGGTGCTGGCCGCCGGTACAGCCTATGGCCACGGTCAGGTAGCTGCGCTGGTCGCGCGCGAAATGCGGCAGCCATTGCGAGATGAAGCCGCCGATCTGGCTCACCATCAGCCGCACCTCGGGCTGGCCGTCCAGATAGGCTGCGACGGGCGCGTCGCGGCCGTTCAGTGGGCGCAGCTCGCGGTCGTAATAGGGGTTGGGCAGCACCCGCACGTCGAAGACGAAATCGGCATCGCTGGGCACGCCATGCTTGAAGGCGAAGGACTGGAACACCAGCGTCAGCGACTCGCCGTTGATGTCGACCAGGTCGCGTATCCAGGCGCGCAGTTGGGCCGGACGCAGCTGGCTGGTGTCGATGACGGTCGACTCGGCGCGCAGCGAGGCCAGCAGCTCGCGCTCCAGCTTGATGGCTTCGAGCAGCACGCGGTGCGCGTCCTCGCCCTGCTGGTGATCCTGGCGCAGCGGGTGCGGGCGGCGCGACTCCGAGAAACGTCGTGTCAGCGTTTCGGTGTCGGCGTCGAGAAAGATCGAGCGCAGCGACACACCCTCCAGGCGGATCAGCTTGATCAGCGGCAGCAGGTGCGGCAGCGATCCTGCGCTGCGCACGTCCACCGCGATGGCCACGCGGCGGTTGCCGCGCTGCGCTTCCAGGCGCAGGAAGTCGAGCAGCAGCTCAGGCGGCAGGTTGTCGACGCAGAAGAAGCCGGCATCTTCGAGCGCGTGCATGGCGATGGACTTGCCGCCGCCCGACAGGCCGGTGACCAGCACGACGTCGTTCTGCGGCAGCGGCTGGGTTTCGTCGTTTGGCGCAGGGGGCGATGCCTGTTGCTCGCTCATGATCTGGCCCTTCTGCCGCGCGCTTCCACCGAGGTGTCCAGCATCTCCTGGGCGTGCGCCAGGCTGGTCGACGAGAGCCGCTCGCCGCCCAGCATGCGGGCGACCTCGGCCACGCGCGCCTCGCCGCCGACGGCCTTGACCTCGCTGCAGGTGACGCCGTCCTTCAGCGCCTTGGACACCACGAAATGATGGTCGGCGCAGGCGGCCACCTGCGGCAGGTGGGTCACCGCCAGCACCTGGCGCTCCTGGCCCAGCTGCTTCATGAGCCGGCCCACGGTCTCGGCCACGGCACCGCCGACGCCGGCGTCGATTTCGTCAAAGATCAGCGTGCCCGCGCCGCCGCCATGGGCCTGCTTGCAGGTGGTCACGGCAATCGCCAGCGCGATGCGCGACAGCTCGCCGCCCGAGGCCACCTTGGCCAGCGGGCGCGGCGTGCTGCCGGCGTGGCCCGCCACCAGGAATTCGGCCGACTCCAGCCCGAAACTTTGCGGCTGCTCCTGCGCCAGCAGCGCGATCTCGAAGCGGCCGCCTGCCATGCCCAGCTGCTGCATGGCCTGGCTGACCGCGGCCGAGAGCTTGGGCGCCGCCTGCGCGCGGGCCTTGCTGACGCGCCGGGCCTCGCGCTCGAAGGCGCCGAGCGCCTCGACTTGCGCGCGCTCCAGCGCCTGCAGGTCGGCGGCGGCGTCCAGCGCGGCCAGCTCGGCCGTCCATTCCTGGTGCAGCGCGGGCAGTTCCTGCGGCGGGCGCCGGTAGCGGCGTGCCAGCGTCATCCAGGCCGACAGGCGTTCGTCCAGTTCGGCCAATCTTTCGGGGTCGAGTTCGGCGCCGTGCAGGTAGGTGGAAAGCGTGTGCGAGGCGTCCTGCAGCTGGGCTTGCGCGCCTTGCAGGGCGGTCACGGCGTCCTGCAGCTGCGGGTCGTAGGAGAGCACGTCCAGCAGTTGGTCGAGTGCGCGCTGGCTCAGGGATTCGGCGCTGACCTCGGCTTCGCTGATGGCGTCGAGCGCCAAGCGGGCGGCGTCCATCAGCGACTGCGCGTGGGCGTGTTTCTGGTGCTCGGCGTTCAGCGATTCCCATTCGTCGGCGCGCGGCGAAAGCTTGGCGATCTCGCCGACCTGCCAGCTCAGGCGTTCGTGCTCGCGGGCCAGTCTGTCCTGCTGGTCGCGGGCCTCAGCGAGGCGCTCGCTGGCCTGGCGCCAGCCGACGTAGCTTTGCGCCAGCGCGGCGGTGTCGAGCCCGGCAAAGCCGTCCAGCAGCTCGCGCACCGAAGCTGCGCGAGTCAGGCCCTGCCAGGCGTGCTGGCCGTGGATGTCGAGCAGGCTGTCGGCCAGTTCGCGCAGCTGTGCGACGGTGGCGGCGCTGCCGTTGATCCAGGCGCGGCTCTTGCCTTGCGCGTCGATCACGCGGCGCAACAGCAGGGAGTCGGACTCGACGTCGAAGCCGGCCTGCGCCAGCCAGTCGTTCAAGGTGTCGGGGCGATCGAACTCGGCGCTGATCTCGGCGCGGGCCGCGCCTTCTCGCACCACGGCGGCGTCGCCGCGGCTGCCCAGCGCGAGCTGCAGCGCGTCGATCAGGATGGATTTGCCGGCGCCTGTCTCGCCGGTCAGCGCCGCGAACCCGGCATCGAAGTCCAGGTCCAGCTCGGGCACGATGACGAAATTGCGCAGACTCAGTCGCCGCAGCATCAACTCACTCCTTCATACCAGCGCAGCTTGCGGCGCAGCGTGGCGTAGTAGCTCCATCCGACCGGGTGCAGAAAGCTGACCTTGTGCTTGGAGCGCCGCACGGTGATGCGGTCGCCGTGCAGCAGGCTGGCCAGGCTTTGCATGTCGAAGTTCACGCTGGCGTCGCGGCCGGCCACGATCTCGAGGCGGATCTCGCCATGGTCGGGCAGCACGATGGGCCGGTTCGACAGCGTGTGCGAGGCGATCGGCACCAGGATCAGGCCGCCGATGCTGGGGTGCAGCAAGGGTCCGCCGGACGATAGCGAATAGGCGGTTGAACCCGTGGGCGAGGCGACGATCACGCCGTCGGCGCGCAGGTTGGCGACGAACTCGTCGCCCACGTCCACGCGCAGCTCGACCATGGACGCGGTGGCGCCGCGGCTGACCACCACGTCGTTGAGCGCCAGGCCCTCGAAGATCACGCGCTCGTCGCGCCACACCTCGCCTTCGAGCATGGTGCGCTGCTCCATGTCGTAGTTGCCGGCCAGGATGGGCGCGAGCGCCTCGCGGTAGCGTTCCACCGACAGGTCGGTGATGAAGCCCAGCCGCCCCTGGTTGATGCCCACCAGCGGCAAGGCGTGGCGGGCCATCTCGCGCGCGAAGCCCAGCATGGTGCCGTCGCCGCCCACCACGACTGCCAAGTCGCATTGCGTGCCCAACTCGTCGTTGGTGAGCGAGTCGTAGGCGGTCATGCCGGTGTTGAGCGCGGTGTCGCGCTCCAGCGATACGTCAAGGCCCTGTCCGGCCACGAAGTCGGCGATTTCTTCCAGCACCGGGCGTATGCCTCTGGCCTGATGCTTGCCCACTAACGCCACATGTTGAAATCGCTTGGCCATGGCAAGAATTACACCACAGGGAACTTCGTTGAAACGAAGTCAATCCTGTGTCCGTACAATGACAGCATGCTGGACGAGCGCTCCAAATCACTGCTGAAAACCCTGGTCGAACGCTATATTGCGGACGGCCTGCCGGTGGGTTCCCGCACGCTTTCCAAGGCCTCCGGACTGGAGCTCTCGCCGGCCACCATACGCAACGTGATGGCCGACCTCGAAGAGCTGGGCCTGATCGCCAGCCCCCACACCAGCGCCGGCCGCATCCCGACCCCGCGCGGCTACCGTTTGTTCGTCGACACCATGCTGACCGCCAGCCCCGGCATGATCGGCGTCGACACGCAGCCCATCGAAACCCAGCTGCAGCCCGACCAGCCGCAGCGCGTGATCGCCAGCGCGGCGCACCTGCTGTCCAGCCTGTCCAACTTCGTCGGCGTGGTGACGGCGCCGCACAAGCCCAGCGTGTTCCACCACATCGAGTTCATGCGCCTGGGCGAGCGCCGCGTGCTGGTCATCATGGTCTCTCCCGATGGCGACGTGCAGAACCGCGTGATCTTCACCGCGCATGACATGAGCCAGGCCGACCTGGCCGAAGCCAGCAACCGGCTCAACGCCCAGTACGCGGGCCTGACGCTGGAGGCCGTGCGCGAACGCATCAAGGGCGAGGTCGATGCGCTGCGCAGCGAGATCGCCGTGCTGATGAGCGCCGCCGTGCAGGTCGGCGCCGAGGCCATGCAGGAAGAAGAGCGCGTCGTGATCTCCGGCGAGCGCAACCTGCTGACCGTGCAGGACTTCAACAACGACATGGGCAGCCTGCGCCGCCTGTTCGACCTGTTCGAGCAGAAAACCCAGCTGATGCGCCTGCTCGACGTCTCCAGCCGCGCCGAGGGCGTGCGCATCTACATTGGCGGCGAAAGCCAGGTGGTGCCCTTCGAGGAACTGTCCATCGTCTCCGCCCCCTATGAAGTCGACGGCAAGATCGTCGGCACCCTGGGCGTGATCGGTCCCACCCGCATGGCCTACGACCGCATGATCCACATCGTCGACATCACCTCGCGCATGGTGTCGAACGCGCTGTCGCAAAAGTAGCGGCAGAAGTTGTGGCAGAAAGCGGCCTAAGCCGCCCCAAAGAAGCCCTATACAATCCCCAGTCCACGTCAGGGAGGGCTGCCGCCGTGAGGCGTCTTCCTCCCCAGCACGACGGGCCGTTAGCTCAGTTGGTTAGAGCAGAGGACTCATAATCCTTTGGTCGCAGGTTCAAGTCCTGCACGGCCTACCAAAATTCTTGCGCAATTGTTGAGGAATTGCCGGAATCGCGTCCTCCATCTGTCAACGCGTCGCTGCCTTGGTGTCGAATCGGGGCGGCTTGGCTGCGTACCATTCTTCAACATGTTCAAACCTGACACCGGCGCCACCGAGGCTCACCGCAAAGCTTGTAGCGTCATCCGCTTGATCGCCGTTCTTGCCACTGGCGCGATGCTCTCAAGCTGCGGAGGCGGCGGCACCAACGCGATGCCTGCGACGCCGTCCTCGGCGGTCGTTCTGGGTTATGTGGACCAGTCCGATGCCTCCTTGGCGGACGCCATGTCCGGCTCGACGCCGGTGAGCGCGGTGTCTGTCGACGCCTATCTTGTCGGCGCCGACGGTTCTGTCACCGGCACGGCTCCGGCGGATCTGCTGGCAAGCGCTGCGGCGGCGCACAGGGACGTCTGGGCCTGCGTCTCGAACTACGGCGCCACGGACTTCGATCCGGACATTGCGCATGGCGCCATCGTGACCCATCCGGCGACCACGATTGCCAACCTGGTGGCCCTGGCGAACACGCTGCAGGTCACCGGCATCAATATCGACTTCGAAGGGCTGTATCCGGCGGATCGCGACGCTTACACGGCCTTCGTGGCGGCGCTGGCGACGCAGTTGCATGGGATCGGTTCGCGCCTGATGCTGAGCGTGCCCGCCAAGGCGGTGGACGATCCCAATGACAGCTGGGGCTGGCCGTATGACTACGCCGCCCTTGCGCAGCACGCCGACCTGATCCAGGACATGACCTACGCAGAGCATGTGCCCTCGGGGGCCCCCGGGCCGATTGCGGGCAGCGACTGGATGCAGGCTTCGCTGCAGTATGCGGTTTCGAACATTCCGCCTTCAAAGCTGCTGCTCGGCCTGCCCGCATATGCGGCGGACTGGAACTTGACGGCCAGGACAGGTGTGGAGCTCGCGCTCAAGGACATTCCCGCGCTGTTGTCGTCCAGCGGGGCTGCCGCCCAGTGGGACGCCGTGACGAACACCGCGTACTTCAATTACACCGCCACGGACGGCAGCAGCCACCAAGTCTGGTACGACACGCACCAAGGGCTGCAGGTGAAGGCACGCTACGCGACCACGATGCAGCTCGCTGGCGTATCCATGTGGGTGCTGGGCGACGAAGACGCGAGCTTCTGGAGCGCCGTCAAGGCCGGATTGAACTAGCCCCGGATTTCTTTGCGCTGCGATTTAAGTTCTCCGCGCCCTTGGCCGCCCAGTGATTGCAGGGGCGAATGACATCTCTCCGAAGTCAACAGTCCTTCAAGGAGCAAACATCATGTTGAGTCTGCCCACCAACGCCGCAGCCCTTCGAGTTGCTCGTTGGACCTTGGCGCCCAGCTCGCCTTCCAGCTGGCTCAGGTCCTCGCGAAGGCCGGCACGCGCCTCTTCGCTCTGTTGCCTGGCCCAGGCGCCCAATGCAGCCGTGACTTGCGCCGGGACCTCCACGCCCGGTGTGTCCGCGTCTTGCGCCCGCGCTGCCCGCCACGCACTGAGGTGCTTGTGAATCGAGAACAAGGAGGCCTGGCCCAGGGTGTCGCGCAAGGTGCCCACTGCCAGGGGCACGCCCAGGGCCGTCAGGCTGTGGGCGTGAATTTGTCACGCCGGGCTCAGGCGCGTGATTCAGCCCAGGTTGAGCCGGTGCGGGTGCACCAACATGTGCCAGTCCTTGTGCTCGTTCAAGATCGTGATCAGCGCCGTCTTGATGGAGCGCTGGATCTGCTCGACACGGTGCTCGTCCAGCCCGGCATCCAGGGCGTTCTGGATGGCCTTGCGGTCGACGCCGAGTTCGGAGGCCAGTTGCCGGGAGATGGAGGCCAGCCGGTAGGACTCGGACTGCGCCAGCGCGCCGTGCAGGGCCGCGGCCAAGGCCGGGAAGATGGCCGTCATGATGCTCAACCATCCGGCATGAAAGAACAGATGGCTGACCGCGCCGATGGCGGTGGCGGCAAAGAGCACGTTGTTGATCAGGTGGACGCGGTGCAGCAGGTGGTGGTGCCTCAGGTGGTTGTTCCGGTGGTAATAGATCTGGCCGTCCAGGATGAAGAGGGCCCAGCGGGCATAGGCCTCGACGAAGGCCGGCTTGGACCAGATGTTCCCCAACTTCGTTTTGTAGCGCTCGAAATGATTGCGGCAGAACGCGTCCAGCTCGTCGACTTCGTAGAAATCCTCGTCGCTGGGAAAGATGCTGGCGTACCAGCTTTTGCCCGGCTCGGCCTGGGCGTAGTCGACCAGGGGGGCCACCAGCGGCAAGTACCAGGCCAGTTCGGCCTTGGTGCGGTTCCCCAGCCATTGGCCCTGCCAGTCGCGCGCGTGGCCCAGCCAGTACACCAGGCTCACCAGCGCGATGACGATCACCTCGCCAAAGCCGCAGACCCGCTTCAACAACTCCGCGGATTCGCTTTCACCGCCCAGGGCCAGAGGGGTCACCGCGAAGGCCGTTGCAACCACGCTCAGCAGGTAGACGCACCAGAAGGCGCTGCGATAACGTCCACCTTCGATGGCCGCCCGCAGGTTGAATTTTCGTTGCGCGTCCCGGCTGTCTTCGACCAGCGGCAGCAGCACGTCGGGTACCTCGGCCCTGACGGGCATGGGGTGCCGGCCCTTGCCTGAGCCGACGAGGATGAGGTTTTCAATGGTTCGATGCAGGTTCATTGCAATGCGGTCAGGCGAGAAGCTCGTAGGTTTGCAGAAAGATTTCGTTGGCGACCACGCCCAGCTGGTCGTCGCGGTAGTCCACCAGCCAGTCGCCGCCCTGGCCGTGCAGGCGTGAGAGGCCGTCGGACAGCAGGACCGTGAACGGGGTCGGCATTTGCAGGGCGCTCACCTCGACGGCGCGGGAAAGATAGCGGCCGTCCTGCCCGGATGCCTGTCCGTGGGCGGGGCGGTAGCGCCGGTCGAAGGCCGCCTGCGGCACGCACCAGCGTTCGCCCACCTGGCCGGTGACCAGGGCGTCGCCCGCCGCCATCTGCACGAGGCCTTCCAGGGTCTGGACGCTGCCGGCGGTCGGCACAAAACTGACCGTCACCAGGAACTCCTTCTTGCGCGCGTGGCGGGTATGGGGATGCGTTCGCAGGTAGGCCAGGTCGGCCTCGGTGGATTGGAAATTCGGTGGGTGGGCAGAGGGCAAGGCAGGACCTTCAAGGCTGGAGGGGGACGCAGAGGCGCAGAGGCACAGGGTCTGGATCGGTCAAAGCGAGCGGGCGATGCCCAGGAATCTTTGCCTGTCCGGCTCGCTCTTGATTTCCTCCGCCAGCTGGGTGACCAGGTCGTGGAGGCTGGTGCTGCGCGGGGCCGCGCGCTTGACCAGCAGCTTGGCGATCGGGCCAAGAATCTTGGCCAAGGCGGTCTCGACGGCGGCCAGCTGGTGGACGGGCAGGGTGCTTTTGGCAGGCGCCGGGCTGGCCACGAGCGGCGCTGGCGCTGACAGAGTGGCGGCAGGGGCCGCTTCCTGCACGGATGTCGACGGCACGGGCCCGAGCAGGGCGCGCACGCAGTCGCAAAGGTGGGACAGGTGCACGTCCATGTCGCCGGTCATCGCGTCCAGCCAGTGCTGGGCGCTGATGAAGTATTCAAGGCTCTTGGACAGGGGCACGTCCTCGATGCGAAACGGCAGGATGCCCAGGCCCTTGCTGACGGCCCGCTCGATTTCGCGGCGCACCTGCGGCGAACGATTGGAGTTGGACGAGAACACCAGCACCAGCATCCTGGAGCGCTCCAGGGCATTGATGATGGCCTCGGCCCAGTCTTCGCTGGGGTGGATGTCGCGCGGCGCGATCCAGCAACGGATGTTGCTGGATTCCAGCTTGTGGCAAACGGCATCGGCAAACAGCTTGTCGACCGTGGAATAGCTGATGAAGACGTCAGAGCTCATCGCACTTGATCCGGTTCAGTGCAGCATTTCCATGGCCTTTTCCAGGCTCAGGCGCATGCGGTTGAAGGCCATGCTCAGCACTGCGATCTCGTCGCTGCCGCGCAGCTTGAACGCCTCGACGTCGGGCTTGCCTTCGCTGATGTCGTTGGCGATCTGGGCAATCTTGCGCACCGGGCGGATCACCAGCAGGCCGATCACCAGGTTGACCAGCAACAGGATGACCAGGAAGGTCAGGCCCACGCCGGTCATCAGGAGTCGGATGGTCTTTTGGGCTTGTTCGTACGCGGCCGAGGCGGGCACGGAGACGATCTGGGTGCCGACGATTTCATTGAACTGCCAGCCGAAGCCGTGTTCGGCGCCGTAGGTCTTGATCAGGGGCGCGGGCGCGACGGAGGGAACGCTGTGGCAGGCCAGGCAGGCCGCGTCGGTCACCTTGATGGGGCGCGCCAAATACATGGACAGGCCGGTCGGCGTCATGCGCTCGCCGGTGAGCTCCTTGGTTTCCGGATGGTTGCGGAACTGCTGCACCAGATCAGACTCCCACTCCACCACCCGGTCGCGCAGGTTGGTGGGGTTCAGCGTGGCTTCCTTGTAGGTGTAGTCCGGGTGGGTTTCCCGCAGCTTCAGGAAACTCTGGGTCGCCGCGTAGGAAGGAACCGACTGCGCGATGAAATCCTTTTCAAGCTGCTGGACCAGCAGGGGTTTGATTTCCGTCGCGGTATAGGTGCGCGCGGCCTTGGCGGCCTCCATCATCAGGCTGGCCTGGTTGTTGATTTCCCACTTGGCCGCATCTTGCAGCACCGCGCTGGCAAAACTGTAAACACCTGCCATGGCCACTGCAAATATGGCCAACAGCGCCATGTTGACCTTGACCAGCAAACTCATACCGACTACTCCCTGTGGTGCCTGGATTCAGCCCGCAGTCCGGGGCCGGTGGCAATTTGCCAAATTGAATTGGACGCCTGTCCACTCTGTACATGAGTTAAGCGTCGAGCGTAGTTTAATGGCCCGATGTCAGGGGCCGCCGAAGATGGACCACGCATTGCAATTGGGTTAGCATTTTTAAAGCACGTGTGTGAGCTGCCAAAGGACTGGAGGTCGTCCATGAGCTTTTTACGCAGCGTATCCATCGGCCAGCGTCTGGGCCTGAGTTTTGGATTGGTGTTGGTCCTGCTGTCGCTGTTGGCGGGTCTGAGTTTTGTGCAGATGAGCCAGATCTACGACGCGGCAGACTATTACGACTACAACATCGTCCCCTCGCTCGTCGAAGAGCGGGTGATGGCCCTGCAGCTCAATGCCTATCGCCGCCTGGGCTTTGCTCACATCCTGGCGAACACCGATGCCGAGATGGACCAGCTCGAGGTTCGAATTGCGGATGCCCGGCTACACCTGGAGCAAAGCTTTGCGAGATACCTGAAGGACGACGTGTCCAACGACGAAGATAAGCACCTGCTGGAGGCTGCCCAATCCGCAGCGGGTCGCTACATGGATGAATGGGAGAAGATCCGGCCGATATCGCGCCGGACCTCCACGGACCCCAGTCAGACCGCGGAAGCCCAGAAGTTGATGATGGGCCCGGCGGCAAAAGCCTTCGAGGAGGCGGACAAGGCCCTTGAGGCCTCGTGGAACATCAACCTCAGGCTCGCCAAGGAACAGCATGAGTCCGCGGCGCATGGCTACGCTTCCGCAAAGTGGTCGGTGAGCGCCTTGGTGGCAATTTCATTGCTGCTGGGTTTCGGCTCGGCGATCCTGGTCACCCGGTCGATCACGGTACCTGTCCAGCATGCCGCGGACGTGGCCCGCAGCGTGGCGACCGGTGACCTGAGCATCCATGTGGAAGTGAACGCCAAGGATGAAACCGGCCAGTTGCTGGCCTCGCTCAAGGGGATGACGGAGAACCTGTCACGCATTGTGGGCACCGTGCGCAGCGGCAGCGACAACGTCGCGACCGCCAGCGCAGAGATTGCGCAAGGCAGCCTGGATCTGTCCAGCCGCACGGAGGAGCAGGCCAGCGCTCTGGAAGAGACGGCCGCCACGATGGAGCAGTTGAGCAGCACCGTCCGCAACAATACCGACAACGCCAAGCAGGCCAACCATCTGGCGCAGGATGCCGCGGGGGTGGCCACGCAGGGCGGTTTGGTGATGGACCAGGTGGTGTCGACCATGCAAGGCATCAGCGATTCCAGCCGCAAGATCGGCGACATCATCGGCGTGATCGACGGGATCGCCTTCCAGACCAACATCCTGGCGCTGAACGCCGCCGTGGAAGCTGCCCGGGCCGGCGAGCAGGGGCGAGGCTTTGCCGTGGTGGCGGCCGAGGTGCGCAGCCTGGCGCAGCGCAGCGCCGAAGCGGCCAAGGAGATCAAGAGCCTGATCACCAGCAATGTCGAGCAGGTGGAGAAAGGTTCCGTCCTGGTTGGACAGGCCGGCAAGACCATGGGCGAGATCGTCGGATCGATCAAGCGTGTCAGCGACATCGTGAGTGAGATCAGCTCTGCCACCAGCGAGCAGAGCAGCGGCATCCAGCAGGTCGGCGACACGGTGGAAAAGATGGACCAGGTCACCCAGCAGAATGCGGCACTGGTGGAGGAAAGTGCTGCCGCGGCGGAAAGCCTGAAGCACCAGGCGCAGCAACTGGTTGAAGCCGTGTCGGTCTTCAAGCTCGCGGGGAGCGGCGGCTTGGCCGAGCTGTCATCCCAGTCGACGGCGGCGATGAGGTCCGGCTGACGGGCTTGAAGCTCCGCAGGCGCATAAATTTCTGCGGCGTCTAGCCCATGCGTGGAGCAGCGTCAGTTAGCATTTGTAGTGATTTACTTTTCCGGTGTTTGGCGCCTTTCCGTCATGAAGCTCTTGATGCATCGTGTCAGCCTCGAACGCCAGTTGGTGCTTGTCTTCGCCGTTGTCGCCCTTTTCATGGGGGGATACGAATTTCTCAAGGAATGGATTTTCCAGGGCCGCTTGAGTTCTTGGCAGTCGCACCTGATCACCATCCTGGTGACGGCGGCCCTTGCTGCCGCGGCTTCTGCCTATACGCGCCAATGGCTGCTGCTGCTGCAAGCCAAATTGAACGAAACGCGCGCCGTCTCGAAATTCAACAAGACCTTGCTGTATGCCACGCCGTCCCCGATGGCGGTGTATTCGAACGATGGCCAATGTGTCGACGCCAATGACGCTTTTGTGTCGCTGGTCGGCACGTCCCGCGGATGGCTGGTCGAGCAGCACGACATCTCTATTTGGAAGGAGGTGGGCCTGGAGGCGGATTTCCGGCAGGTGCAGATGACGGGCAACGCGCTGAGTCGGGAGCTGCAAGATGCGACCATGTTCGGCAAGGAGATGTGGATCGAATACCTCATCACGCCGATACACGACGCGGACGGACATTTGCTGATCCAGTTCACCGACCTGACCACGGCCAAGCGCCTGGAGCTGGGGCTGCGCCATCTGGCATTTCACGACACCTTGACGAATCTGCCCAATCGCCGCTTGTTCTTCGATCGCCTCGAGCATGCGCTGCTGAACAGGAAGCGCAGCGGCGCCCGCCTCGCCGTGTTGTTCATCGACCTGAATCGGTTCAAGCAAGTGAACGACACCCATGGACACGAGGCCGGCGATCAGATGCTGATCGAGGCCTCAAGACGCATGCAGCAGGTCTTGCGGGTGAGCGACACGGTGGCCCGTGTCGGCGGCGACGAATTCGTCGTGCTGCTCGAAATGCCCAATGACGCCGACAGCGCCGTTTGGGACAGCGTTTCCATCGTGTCCGACAAGATCCGGCAGGCGCTGGTTGCGCCGTATCAGCTGGGCGCCATCACCTACATGGGCTCGGCCAGCATCGGCATCAAGATCGTGACCGACAACGACGCGACCGCGGACGAGATTCTTCAATACGCCGATGCGGCGATGTACCGGGACAAGCAGCGTCACACGGCAGGCGCTTAGGGTTTCTCGCCGCTGGCGGGTCCCTGGGGCTTGCGCAAGCCGGGCCGAAGCCCGCATCTAGCAGCGTTCAGCCGGCCCTCTTCAGCGCCCGGCGCCGAGCTGTCCGCCGGGCTTGCCGTGCGCCTTGAACTTGGCAATGTCCGCAGCGCTGGGGAGGTCGGACAGGCGGGGCGAGGCGTCCACCATGTCCAGCAGACGAACCAGGATGTTCGGCTCGATTTCTTCGGCTTGGATGGCCAACTCAAGCACGTCCTCAGGCTTGATGAGCTCGATGTCGCGCGCGGCGATGCGCGCATTCTCCCAAGGCGCCTTGAAACGGATTTTGGCGAACAGGCCGCCCGCCACGCCAATCAGCGAGAGTGCGCCGATGGGTCTCAACAAAAGCTCCACGATATGCGCTCGCTCGTCCATCTGCGCTTCTGCGTAGAGGCGCGCAATGCACTGGAAGATCGAGCCTTCGTGGGCAAACCGGCCTGCCGGCGAGGCCGAAGTAAAAGCTGACATTGGAGTTGATGCTGGGGTTGACGTTGATGGCTGCACGACCTGTCTCCCTTTGTAATCAAAACGCTTTCGCGCTTGCCTGAAGTGTGGCAACTCAATGTGTCAACTTAACAAAGCTATCCCGAATTGGCAAATAAAAGTTTTGAAATTGATTGTGTGCAAGGTTTCATAAGGTTTCAGTCGATTTCATGCCCCGGCGACCTGCCAAGGCCAGGTGCCGTCCACCTACAATTTCAATGTTTCAAGTTGCGTGCAAATAATTTGAAAAATATCCTTCAACGGCGTCATGTGACGGGCTTGCTGGTCGGCATCGTGGTTCTGGCGGTGGTCTCCATCGTTGGAACGTTAGGCTATCGCTATATCGGGCAGCCGACGCCGTCCTGGGTCGACAGCTTCTACATGACCTTCATCACCATTTCCACGATTGGATTCGGTGAGGTGGTCGACCTGACCCACCACCCGCTGGGTCGCTTGTTCACCGTGGTCGTGGCGGTGTTTGGCATTGGCACCTTGAGTTACCTGTTTTCCGCCATGGTGGCCTTGCTGGTGGATGCCGATCTCAACCTTGCATTGAAAAGAAGGCGCATGGAAAAGCAGATTGCAAAGCTCTCCGGACATTACATTGTTTGTGGCATCGGCCGGGTCGGCACGAACGTGGCCGACGAGCTGATCAAGACCCAGCGCGAATTCGTCGTGATCGAGAACAACCGCGAGGTGCTGGACACCTGGCTGGAGGCCCATCCGCATGCCTTCTTTCTTCACGACGACGCGTCGGACGATGCTGCGCTGCAGCGCGCCGGCGTGGATCGCGCGGCGGGGGTATTTGCCGTCACCGGCGACGATGGCCACAACCTGATGGTGGCGCTTTCGGTCAAGCTCCTGAATTCCAATGTGCGGGTCGTCGTGCGCCTGCATGACATCCGCAACGAGCAAAAGGCCAGGCGCGCCGGGGCCGACGAAATTGTCTCGCCGGACTTCACCGGCGGCTTGCGGATCGCTGCGGCCATGCTCAGGCCGCTGGCCATGAATTTCGTCGATCAGATGATGTTCAGCGCGGAGGCGACCCGGGTCGAGGAAGTGGTGGTGCCGCAAGACGCTCCGCCGTTCACCCTTGGCGAGCTGCTGCCGCGCTCGACCGAATACCTGCTGCTGGCCATGCACGAGCGCGGGCAATGGCAGTTCAATCCCGATGTCTCGTTGCGCGTCCAGGCGGGCATGGTGCTGGTGCTCATGACGACGCCCAGCGGCCGGCGTCAGGTCGAACTGAGGGTCGGCGCCTCAAGGGACGCGCACTGAATTGACCCCGAGCGGGCTCAGGTATCAACCTGGACGGTGACGTTCCCGTGCCGCCTGGCAGGGCGCGCAGCACAGGGTGGCCGGGGCGAGTTCCAGGCGCGCCAGCGGAATGGCTTCGCCGCAGTCGGCACAAAATCCATATGTGCCTTTGGCGATGCGCAGCAATGCGGCCTCCACGGCACCCAATTCGTGCAGCTCCAGTTGCTCCTGCGCGCTGCTGATTTCGTCCTGCTGTTGTGTCGTGGCGCCGTCCTTTTGGTCCACGACCTCGTGGGCCGCATCGCTGTGGGATTGAAGTACGCGCTGTTCCTGCGCCCGCATCTCAGCGCGCAAGGCATCGCGCCGTGCCTCCAGCAGGCTTTGAAACCGAGTCCACGAGCCTGAGTTGCTGGTGTTCATGTCAAGTTCTCCGTGAAGGTGGCGATCCGCTTCGCGCTTCAAATCATGAGCCCGGTGGGCACAGTAACAAGAATGTTGCACGGACGGCTTGCGCCATGTCAATTTCTGAGGAGCCTGCCGTCCTGCTATCCTGCGTTGGAACAAGCCCAAAGTGAATCCCGGGAATGCAGCATGGCTTTGGATCTGACCGCACTGACGCAAGCATGTTTCGAATTTGCGCTGGCTACCACCAGCGTGGAGGACAGCATCGATCACATGCTGGCTCGCACGAAAGTGGACACTTACGTTGCCGCTGCGCGCCAGCATGAGCATTTCCTGCTGGAGCGGGGCCGCGATCCCAATCTGCTCACCTACGTCGTCCGCTACCTGACCCAGGCACATGCCATTCCGCCGCTGTCGGGCGACTTGGTCTGGTTCAACGCGGCCATTGACGTGATGGTGGACCTGGCCTGCCCCAATTCCTTGCTCGACCGTACGCATGAACAGCTGATCCACGAAATGGAATTGGGCTTCGAGGAGGCCCGGCGCGACTACCAGGTTTGAACGCAGGCGCTCCCCCAGACTTGCGTACTGTATAGATAAACAGTATATTGGCGCCACGGGTGCTGGGAGTTCATGCCCCGTCTGTGTGTCGTCCTTGGGGAGCAGCCATGTCGGTATCGGGTCAACTTTCTCTGTGGGTCAAGTGGTTCGGGGAGGGCAAGTGGTTCGTTTGGGTCAGGGACCCGCAATCCTGGATCGGCGTCATTGCCGTCATCACCGCCATGGGCTTTTGCGCCGGCGTGTTCGACGCGAGTTCGCCCGCGTCCCTGGAGTCATCGGCACAAGTTGCACGCGCTGTTTCGACCCATTCTGGTGCGTAAGCGCCTGTGGCGAAATGTGACAAATTGAGTTGTCTGCCTAGGTTCTGATCGCTTTCGCGAATGGCATTCGCACAATGAATGTGTTTGAATTGACAGTTCGGGTCTGCCAGGTCGTGGTGGTCCCTTGAGCCAACGGGGTGCATCTTGATACCGCAGCGAGCACCACAACGGGTGGTGTGAGTCGCTCACGCGGTTTTGAAAAGTACCCCATAGCCAGTAGCGGCCGCCAGCGCCAGCGACAAGGAACAGAAGTGCACGACGCCCAAGCAGGTTTGTCGCCGTCCCGGGACACCGAGCGATCCGTTTCAATGCGGCCCCTGTGGTCCAGCCGTCTGCGCACTCTGGTTTTCACCTCGGATCGGCAGCAACGCATTCGTCTGGCGCAATCTGCGCTGGCCATCATGCTGACCTTGGCCTGCGTGGGCATCATCGTGTTGCTGGATATGTTTGGCATTGCGCTGCACCGCTGGGTAGCGCCGTGGGTGGGTATCACCACCTGTGGCATGGCGGCCATGTTCGCGCTCATTCGCAGCGGCCGGATCAAGCATTGGCGCGATCCGTCCCTGACCCTGCCGCAGATGTACTACGCCATCAGCTTCGCGGCGCTGGGCTATGTCATTGCGGGTTCGTCGCGCGGCGTGGTGGTGCCGATGCTGGCGGTCATCCTGATGTTCGGCACCTTCGGCATGAGCCCCAAGCAAGTGCTGCGGGTCGGCCTTTACACCCTGTCGGCTTTTGGCGCGGCCAGCCTGTACTGGATGCAGCAAGCGCCGTCCCTGCAAGCCGTGGCCGCCGAGGTGGTGAGCCTGGTGATGGTGCTGATTGTGATCTCCGGCGCGGTCGTCCTGACAGGCCGGCTGTATCGCTTGCGCGAGCGTGCGCGCAGGCAGCACCAGGAACTCAAGCGCGCCATGTCGCGGATCCAGGAGTTGGCGACGCACGACGAATTGACCGGCTGCCTGAATCGCCGCGCCATGCAGGAGCGCATGCTGGAAGAGGCCGACCGCAGCCGGCGAGGCGCCGGCACGCTGTGCGTGGTGCTGATGGACCTGGATCATTTCAAGAATGTCAACGACGTGTATGGGCACGCCGCCGGCGATGCCGTGCTGCAAGGCTTTGCCGATGTGGCCCGGGCGGAAATCCGCACGACCGACTTGATGGCTCGCTGGGGCGGCGAGGAATTCCTGTTCCTGCTGGGCGCGGTGGATGCCCAGCAAGGGCAGGCTTGCGTGCAGCGCCTGGTCGACAGGCTGGCGCGCACCCGCTTCCCTGTATTGCCTGATGGCGTGTTCGTCACCTGCTCGGCCGGTTTCGTGGTGGGAACGGGCGTCGACGACCTGCGTCACCTCATCGACCGTGCCGACAAGGCCATGTACCGCGCCAAGTCCGGCGGGCGCAACCGCCTTGAAGCCGAGCCCGCAGCGCTGGCGGCTTGATTTGGGCGGTTGAGGTCGGCAGACGGCATCAGCCGATAAAATCGTCCGTTCTTCCTATACAGATCCGTATGTCCACGTCCGCCCCGGAACTTCTCCTGCCTGCAGGCGATCTCGAACGCATGCGCGCCGCCTACGACTTTGGCGCAGATGCTGTCTATGCCGGCCAGCCGCGCTATTCGCTGCGTGCCCGCAACAACGATTTCAAGCTCGAAAACCTCAAGATCGGCATTGAAGAGGCGCATGCGAGGGGCAAGAAGTTCTTCGTCGCCAGCAATCTGCTGCCCCACAACGGCAAGGTCAAGACCTATCTGAACGACATGGCCGAAGTGATGGCCATGCGGCCGGACGCGCTGATCATGGCCGATCCGGGCCTGATCATGATGGTGCGCGAGCGCTGGCCCGACGTGCCTGTCCACCTGTCCGTGCAGGCCAACACGGTCAATTACGCCAGCGTGCGCTTCTGGCAGAAGCTGGGCCTGACCCGGGTGATCCTGTCGCGCGAACTGAGTCTGGACGAAGTGGCCCAGATCCGCCAGGAATGCCCGGACATGGAGCTGGAAGTCTTCGTGCACGGCGCCTTGTGCATCGCCTATTCGGGTCGTTGCCTGCTGTCGGGCTATTTCAATCATCGCGATGCCAACCAGGGCACCTGTACCAATGCCTGCCGCTGGGACTACAAGGTGGCCGGCGCATTCGAGGATGAGGCCGGCCAGGCCGAGCTGATTCCCTTCAATTTCGCCAAGGCGCAGGAAGCCGCCGAATCCGAAGGCGCCGGCCTGTCAGTCGCAGCCCAGACCGTGCGGCACCCGCTGGCCGACCGTGTCTACCTGATCGAGGAGGCTGGCAAGCCCGGCGAGCACATGCCGATCATGGAAGACGAGCATGGCACTTACATCATGAACTCCAAGGACCTGCGCGCGGTCGAGCATGTGCAGCGCCTGGTCGAGATTGGCGTCGATTCGCTCAAGGTGGAAGGCCGCACCAAGAGCCGTTATTACGTGACCCGCACCGCGCAGGTCTATCGCCAGGCGATCGACGATGCCGTGGCGGGCCGCCCCTTCAATCCGACCCTGCTGGCCGAGCTTGACGGACTGGCCAACCGCGGCTACACCTCCGGCTTCTATCAGCGCCACCGCAGCCACGAGACGCAGAACTACCTGGACGGGCATTCCAAGGCGCGGCGCAGCCAGTACGTCGGTGAAGTGCGCGCCATCGTCGACGGCTGGGCCGAGATCGAGGTCAAGAACCGCTTCCAGGTCGGCGACACGCTGGAAATCATCCATCCCAGCGGCAATGTCCTGCAGGTGCTGGAGCGCATTCGTGGCCGCGACGGTGAGATGCTGGATGCCGCGGCCGGCAACGGCGTGCAGGCGTCGATTCCGCTGGATGCGCGTTTCGAAGGGGCCTTGCTGGCCAAGCTGCTGCCCTAGGCTGGGCGCTGTTTCGGCGTCCGCGTCAGAGGGTCAGACGATGCTGCTGCAAGGCCAGCAGTCCGTCGAAGATCAGGCTCTCCACCAGCTCGTGCGGCACTTCGAGGTACGGTGAAACCTTCCAGCCGGCGCCGCCCGTGATCAGGGTCAGCGGCGCCGAGCCTTCATGGTTGCTCAGATGGCGGTGCATGCGCTCAATGGCGCCGGTGATGGCGAAGTTGCCGCCGCTGGTCAGGGCGTCCGAGGTGTTGGTGGGGAAGTCGCGCACTTCGCCGGTGGGCACGCGCAAGCCGGCCGTGCCGCTTTCCAGTGCCCGCAGCATGATGCCGTGGCCGGGCATGATGAGGCCGCCCAGGAAGTTGCCTTGGGAGTCGAGCGCGTCGACCGTCACGGCCGTGCCTATCATCACCACCAGCACGCCGCGCGTGTCGTTGTGCGCCTTCATATGGGCGTGCGCGCCGACCAGTGCCACGAAGCGGTCGGCCCCCAACCGGCCCGGGTGGTCATAACCATTGGTGACGCCGCCGCCATGCGTGCCGGGCACCACCCAGCGCGGCTCGAGGTCCCAGAGTTCCAATTGCTCTTCGACCCGGCGCCGCACCGCATCGCCGGCCACGTTGCAACCCAGCATGCTGTGCGGCTGCGGCAGGGCGCGCCATTCGTTGTCAGCCAGGTGGTCGATGTTTTCCAGAAACACCGCGCCGTGCGCGACCAGGGCCGCGCCCGAATGAGGCGCGCTGTACAGGGCCCATTTCAGGCGTGTATTGCCAATGTCGATGGCGAGAAAGCTCATGAGGCGGGATCTTAATCCCCAAAGTGGGGGAAGCCGGGCCCAGATCGCATTGAGACAAGGAGGACGTGCACCAGAGTGGGGTGGTCTTCAACTGACGTTTACGTAAACGTCAATCGACAGATAGAATCTGCACTCCATCCGCAAGTACCGCAAGCACCGGTTACAACCGGTCTCCTGGAGACAAGCCATGACAGATCTGTCCGCAGAATTCAAAGCCCTGGCCGAGTACCGGCCCACGAACAAGGTCCGTTTCGTCACGGCCGCAAGCCTGTTCGACGGGCACGATGCCGCCATCAACATCATGCGCCGGATCCTGCAGAGCATGGGCGCGGAGGTTATTCACCTCGGGCACAACCGGTCGGTCGACGAGGTGGTGACGGCGGCCCTGCAGGAAGACGCTCAGGGCATTGCGATCAGCTCCTACCAGGGCGGGCACGTCGAGTATTTCAAGTACATGGTGGACCTGCTCAAGAGCCGCGGCGGCGAGCACATCCAGGTGTTCGGCGGCGGCGGCGGCGTGATCGTGCCGGCCGAGATCCGCGATCTGCACGCCCATGGCGTGCGCATCTTCAGCCCCGAAGACGGCCAGCGCATGGGCCTGGCCGGCATGATCGGCGAGATGGTGATGAAGTGCGACCAGGACTTTACCGTTTTCGCGCCGACCTCGCTGGCGGCTATTCAGGGCCATTCGGAGTCCGCCTGGCGCGCCCTGGCGCAACTGACCACCGCGCTGGAGGCCGGGCAGGCCGACACTGCGCTGCTGACGCAGCTGCGCGGTGCCGCCCAAGACATCAAGACGCCCGTGCTGGGCATCACCGGCACTGGCGGCGCAGGCAAGTCCAGCCTGACCGACGAGTTGATCCGCCGTCTGCGCCTCGATCAGAACGACAGCCTGCGTGTCGCGCTGATCTCCATCGATCCCTCGCGCCGCAAGAGCGGTGGTGCGCTCCTTGGCGATCGCATCCGCATGAATGCAATAGGTCCGTGGCAGCAAGGTGCGCGCGTGTATATGCGCAGCCTGGCCACGCGCGACTTCGGCAGTGAAATTTCCAAGGCCCTGCCCGACGTCGTGGCCGCCGCCAAGGTGGCCGGCTTCGACCTGATCGTCGTGGAAACCTCGGGCATCGGCCAGGGCGATGCCGCCATCGTGCCGCATGTCGACATCCCGATGTACGTGATGACGCCCGAATTTGGCGCCGCCAGCCAGCTCGAGAAGATCGACATGCTGGACTTCGCCGAGTTCGTCGCCATCAACAAGTTCGACCGCAAGGGCGCCGCGGACGCCTTGCGCGACGTCTCCAAGCAGGTCCAGCGCAACAAAGAAGCCTGGGGGCGTAAGCCCGAAGACATGCCGGTGTTCGGCACCATGGCCAGCCGCTTCAACGACGACGGCGTGACGGCGCTCTACCAGGCTTTGAAGCTGCGCCTGGCCGAGCTGGGCATGCGCTTTGGCGAGGCCCGACTGCCGCTGGTGAGCACGCGCCACAGCACGCACCAGACCCCCATCGTGCCCGCCGCGCGCAGTCGCTACCTGGCCGAGATCTCCGACACCGTGCACGGCTACAAGAAGCGCGTGCAGCAGCAATCGGCGCTGGCGCGCGAGATCCAGCAGATCCATGCCACGGCCGGCATGCTGGAAGCGGCCAATCCGGACAAGAGCCGTGCCCGCGACGCGCTCGCCGAGCTCGCGCAAGGCCGCGAAGCCAGGCTCGACAGCGACGCCCGCCAACTGATCGCGCAGTGGCCCGCCATGCAAAAGGCCTATGCCGGCGACGAGTACGTGGTCAAGATCCGCGACAAGGAAATCCGCACGGCGCTGGTCTCGACCAGCCTGTCCGGCACCAAGATCCGCAAGGTCGTGCTGCCGGCCTATCAGGATCATGGCGAGCTGCTGAAGTGGCTGATGCTGGACAACGTGCCCGGCAGCTTCCCCTATACCGCAGGCGTGTTCGCGTTCAAGCGCGAAGGCGAGGACCCGACCCGCATGTTTGCTGGCGAGGGCGATGCCTTCCGCACCAACCGCCGCTTCAAGCTCGTCAGCGAAGGCATGCCCGCCAAGCGCCTGTCGACCGCCTTCGACTCGGTAACGCTCTATGGCGCGGACCCGGCGCCGCGCCCCGACATCTACGGCAAGATCGGCAACTCCGGCGTCAGCATCGCGACACTGGACGACATGAAGGTGCTGTACGACGGCTTCGACCTCTGCAGCCCGACGACCTCGGTGTCCATGACCATCAACGGTCCCGCGCCCAGCATCCTGGCGATGTTCATGAACACCGCCGTTGACCAGAACCTGGACAAATTCCGCGCCGATAACGGCCGCGACCCGACGGCCGACGAGGCCGCCAAGATCAAGGACTGGGTGCTGGCCAATGTGCGCGGCACCGTGCAGGCCGACATCCTCAAGGAAGACCAGGGCCAGAACACCTGTATCTTCTCGACCGAGTTCAGCCTCAAGGTGATGGGCGACATCGCCGAGTACTTCGTGCACCACAACGTGCGCAACTTCTACTCGGTCTCGATCAGCGGCTACCACATCGCCGAGGCCGGCGCGAACCCGATCAGCCAGCTGGCGCTGACGCTGTCCAACGGTTTCACCTTCGTCGAAGCCTACCTGGCGCGCGGCATGCACATCGACGACTTCGCGCCCAACCTGAGCTTCTTCTTCTCCAACGGCATGGACCCCGAGTACACCGTGCTGGGCCGCGTGGCGCGCCGCATCTGGGCCGTGGCGATGCGCGACAAGTACGGCGCCAACGAGCGCTCGCAAAAGCTGAAGTACCACATCCAGACGTCCGGCCGCAGCCTGCATGCGCAGGAAATCCAGTTCAACGACATCCGCACCACCCTGCAGGCGCTGATCGCCGTCTACGACAACTGCAACAGCCTGCACACCAATGCCTTCGACGAGGCCATCACCACGCCCACCGAAGACAGCGTGCGCCGCGCCATGGCGATCCAGCTGATCATCAACCGCGAATGGGGCTTGGCCAAGAACGAGAATCCGAACCAGGGCGCCTTCATCATCGACGAGCTGACCGAGCTGGTCGAAGAAGCGGTGCTGTCCGAGTTCGAGAAGATCGCCGAGCGCGGCGGCGTGCTCGGTGCGATGGAAACCGGCTACCAGCGCAGCAAGATCCAGGAAGAGAGCATGCATTACGAGATGCTCAAGCACACCGGCGAGTACCCCATCATCGGCGTCAACACCTTCCGCAACCCGCATGGCGACACGGTGCCCGAGTCCATCGAGCTGGCGCGTTCGACCGAGGACGAAAAGCAGTCGCAACTGCAGCGCCTGGCCGATTTCCACGCGCGCAACGCCGGGCAATCGGGCGCCATGCTGGCGCGCCTGCAGGAGGCGGTGATCGCGAACAAGAACGTCTTCGAGGTGCTGATGGACGCGGTGCGCGTGTGCTCGCTGGGCCAGATCACGTCGGCGCTGTTCGAGGTCGGCGGCCAGTACCGGCGCAGCATGTGATGGGCAAGGGGCGGCTGGAGGCCTTCAGCGACGGCGTGCTGGCCGTCATCATCACCATCATGGTGCTGGAGCTGAAGGTGCCCATGGGCGGGCATCCGGATGCCTTGCTGCCGCTGCTGCCCGTGTTCCTCAGCTATGTGCTGAGCTTCATCTATGTCGGCATCTACTGGAGCAACCACCACCACCTGATGCATGCGGTGCGCCATGTCTCGGGCGCCACGCTGTGGGCCAATCTGCACCTGCTGTTCTGGTTGTCCCTGGTGCCGTTTTCAACGGCCTGGATGGGCGAGAACCACTGGACGCCGCTGCCCGTGGCCCTGTATGGCTTCGTGCTGATGATGGCGGGCATGGCCTACAGCGTGCTCGTATGGTGCCTGCGCCGCACGCCCGGGCAGGACCCCTTGCTGGAGCAGGCCATGGGCCGGGACTTCAAGGGGAAGGTCTCGGTCGTCATCTACGCAATGGCCCTGCCTCTGGCCTATGTGCACGTGGCCTTGCCGCTGGCGCTCTACCTGACGGTGGCGCTGATCTGGCTGGTGCCGGACCGTCGCATCGAGAAGCGCCTGCACGGCGACGAACTCGGGCACTGAGCCCCGGTTTCAGCGCGATGCGCCGGGCCCCGATTTCGCGCCGCGGGCGAGCTTGCTGAAGCGTTCGCGCATCTGCTTGGGGTCCAGTCCCGGCTCGGGCTCCTTGACGGCACCCCTGTCGTGACGGGAGTCTTGCTCGTGGTGTTTTTGCGCGAGCTCATGGACGCGGTCGAACACCACATCGCAGGCTTCGTCGATCACGTCCAGCTTTGAGTCCTTCAGCACGAACACCAGCGCGGCGATGATCTTGTAGATCAGCAAGGCCACCATCAGGCTGGCCAGGCCGACCGTGGCGACCAGCAGGAATTCGGAGCCCTTGATCCGCCAGGCCGTGACGGCCGAAGCCACCGTGCCCACGGTGACGACCGCGACCGTGACCAGGCTGCGGAAAACGTGGTCGGCGGGATCGTCGCCGCCCGGGCCGGGTTCCGGTGTGTCGTCAAGCTTCATGTGGACCTCCGGGAATTTCAATGCCTGCATGATGAACGCCACCATGACGCATCCATTTTTCCCCGCCATTCAATGAAGGCTCCAAGACCATGGAGCCGGCACGTTATTGCCGCATGACAGCGTGATCCAGACTTTGCTCAATGTCAAGAAAAACGGCCCCGCAGGGCCGTTGGATCGAAGGGTTGCGGCTTATCGAGCCGGTGCGGGCACGGGTGCCGGCGCGGCCACCGGAGGGGTGTGCATCACGCGGGTCTTGCCACCGGTGATGACGAGCAGCACGGCATCGCCAGGGTTGAAGGTTTCGCTGCCCTTGCCCTGGATGACCGAGCGGCGCTCGCCGGTGCGCAACTGCAGGATGATTTCAACCGCGTCGTCCTTGGTGACGGAACGTTCGACGGCGTTGCCGACCACGGCACCTGCCACGGCGCCCAGCACGCCGCCGACCTGGTTGTCGCGGTAGCCGCCGCCCGCCGAGGAGCCGGCGATGGCGCCGACCAGGCCGCCGGCCACGGCGCCGCCGCCGGTTTGCGATCCGTCGATGGTGACGGCCCGCACCGACAGCACGGTGGCGTCCAGCACTTGCGACATGCGTTGCGCATCGCCGCGCTGGACCACATCGGGGTTGGAGGTGGCGCAGGCGCCCAGAGCGGCCAGCGCAACAACTGAAATGGTGATGGCAATAACGTTCTTCATAAATGCATTTTCCCGTAATTCGTCAATACTCAACGGATCCAGACGCAGGGTCGTTGACGAAATTACACGTCTTTACCTCCAGCAAGGCGTCTACGCATGCAGGCGGCTGTTGCGCGGCACGCTGGCCAGCAGAAACTCCATCTGGTCGGTCAGGATGCGGCGGCCGCGCAGAATCATGTCCTCGTGCAGGCTGGGCACGTAGGGCAGGTACATCAGGCTCATATGGGCTTCTTCGGGCAGGCGGTTGCCCTTGCGCCCGTTGCAGCCCTTGCAGGCGGTGATGCAGTTCATCCAGCTGTCGGCGCCGCCGCGCGAGCTGGGCTGGATGTGCTCGCGGGTCAGCAGGTCGGTTTCGAAGCGATGGCCGCAATAGGCGCAGACATGGCGGTCGCGCGCGAACAGCTTGGGGTTGGTCAAGGCCGGCGTCTGGCGCCAGGCGCGGCTGGGCACGGCGCCTCGCACCGCGATGATGGCATGGACCTCGATGCGCGATTGCAGCCCGGTGCGGCGCTGCAAGCCGCCGCGCAGCACATGGCAGGGGTCGCCCAAGGTCCAGGCCACGCCGCCGCTCGCATAGATCACGGCCGCTTCCTTGGTTGATATCCAGGCTTGCGGTCTTCCCGAGATATCCAGTTGAAGAACATCCACAGCACTGACCTCCAGATCTGAGCGTACTGCAACAGTATGAACGAGCTCAAGCACTTGCGTGTGACGAGTCGATGACCTCCCGCGCCAAGCGCTGCGCGGATCTAGGCCCGAACCCCTAAAACAAGGGGTGGCAAGGGTGTTGCCTTTCTCATTTTTTGTGCAAAATAGAACGATCGTTCGTTTTATTATTCGCGTCCCAGCGACCAGTTTTTTTGGGTAGTCCCTTGTCCAGTCCCGCTGACTCCATCGCCACTGCCGGCGCCAAGACGCCGCGCCGCAATGCGCGCTCCTTGCAGAAGGGGCAGCAGACACGTGCATCCATCCTGGAGGCGGCCCTGGTCCAGGCCTCACACATGGGGCTGGAAGGCTTGTCGATCGGTGCGCTGGCCGATGTGACCAAGATGAGCAAGTCCGGTGTGTTTGCTCATTTTGGCTCACGCGAGGAGCTGCAGATCGCCGTGGTGCGTGAATACCACGCCAAGTTTGAGGAAGAGGTGTTCTTCCCCGCCATCCGCGAGCCGCGTGGCCTGCCGCGGCTGCGCGCGCTGTTCGAGCGCTGGGTTCGCCGCGTGTCGGTGGAGGTCGATTCGGGCTGCATCTACATCAGCGGCGCGGTCGAATTCGACGACAGGCCCGGCCCGGTGCGCGACGCCCTGGTGACCATGGTCAAGGATTGGCACGCCGCGCTGAGTAAGGCCATCGTGCAGGCCAAGACCCTCGGGCATTTGCGCGATGACGCCGACACCGACCAGATCCTCTTTGAACTGCATGGATTGATCCTGTCCCTGCACCACGACGCGCGCTTCATGCGCAGCCCGAACGCGACCTTGCGCGCGGGCATTGGGTTCGAACGCATCGTCGCGTGCTATGCCACTCCGGTCGGCCTGGCGCTCGACGGCGCGCGGGCCCATCCCCCCATTCCAACCCCAGCACGCAAGGGTCCGGCGCCCCGCTTGCGCGCCTGACCTTTTCAGGTCTGATCCATCTTCGGCCGCTTCATTCAAGGATTCCAGGAGACGCTTATGCCTCAGTACAACCCCCCTCTGCGCGACATGAAGTTCGTGATGCACGAAGTGCTGAACGTGGTCGACGAGCTCAAGAACTGCCCCGCCCACGCGGACGTCGATGAAGACACCATCAACGCGGTGCTGGAAGAGGGCGGCAAGTTCGCCTCTGAAGTGATCGCCCCGCTGAACCTGAGCGGCGACGCCGAAGGCTGCGTGCTCGACAAGTCCACCCACGAGGTCAAGCCGCCCAAGGGCTTCAAGGAAGCCTACGCGCAGTACGTCGAAGGCGGCTGGCCTGCTTTGTCGTGCGACCCGGCCTATGGCGGCCAGGGCCTGCCGGTGCTGGTGAACCAGGGCATGTATGAAATGCTGAACTCGGCCAACCAGGCCTGGACCATGTACCCCGGCCTGAGCCACGGCGCCTATGAAGCCCTGCACGCGCACGGCACGCCCGAGCAGAAGACCAAGTACCTGGGCAAGCTCAGCTCGGGCGAGTGGACCGGCACCATGTGCCTGACCGAGCCGCACTGCGGCACCGACTTAGGGCTGCTGCGCAGCAAGGCCGAGCCGCAGGCCGACGGCACCTACCGCATCACCGGCCAGAAGATCTTCATCTCGGCCGGCGAGCACGACATGGCCGCCAACATCCTGCACCTGGTGCTGGCCCGCCTGCCGGACGCGCCGCAAGGCAGCAAGGGCATCTCGCTGTTCCTGGTGCCCAAGTTCCTGGTCAACGCCGACGGCAGCCTGGGCGAGCGCAACGGCATCTATTGCGGCGGCATCGAGCACAAGATGGGCATCCACGCCAACTCGACCTGCCAGATGGTGCTCGACGGCGCCGTGGGCACCATGGTGGGCGAACCCAACAAAGGCCTGGCCGCCATGTTCGTGATGATGAACGCCGCCCGCCTGGGCGTGGGCAACCAGTCGCTGGGCCTGACCGAAGTGGCTTACCAGAACGCCGTGGCCTACGCCAAGGACCGCATCCAGATGCGCGCCCTGAGCGGCCCCAAGGCGCCTGACAAGGCCGCCGACCCCATCATCGTGCACCCCGACGTGCGCAAGATGCTGTTGACCGCGCGCGCCTACGCCGAAGGCGGCCGCGCCCTGTCGACCTATGTGGCGCTGCAACTCGACAAGTCGCTGTCCAGCAGCGACGAGGATGAGCGCAAGGCCTGCGACGACGAAGTCGCGCTGCTCACGCCCATCATCAAGGCCTTCCTGACCGACAACGGCTGGATCGCCACCTCGCATTGCATGCAGGTCTTCGGCGGCCATGGATTCATCCACGAATGGGGCATGGAGCAGTTCGTGCGCGATGCGCGCATCAACATGATCTACGAAGGTACCAACACCATCCAGTCGCTGGACCTGCTGGGCCGCAAGATCCTGGGCGACAACGGCGCCAAGCTGAAGAAGTTCGGCAAGAAGATTGCGGCCTTTGTGGAAGAAGAGGGCACCAGTGAGGCCATGCAGGAGTTCATCAACCCGCTGGCCGACATCGGCGACAAGGTCGCCAAGCTGACGACCGAAATCGGCATGAAGGCCTTCCAGAATCCTGATGAGGTGGGCGCCGCCGCGGTCGACTACCTGCGCGTGGTCGGCCACATGTGCTTTGCCTACTTCTTTGCGCGTATGGCCAAAGTCGCCCTGGAGAAGCAGAATTCGGGCGACGCCTTCTATGCCGCCAAGCTGAGCACGGCACGGTTCTACTTTGCCAAGCTGCTGCCTGAAACGGCTACATTGATCCGCACCGCGCGTGCCGGTCTGAAGCCCCTGATGGAGTTGGACGAAGCGCTGTTCTGATCGGCGTGTAGACCGAAGTGCTTGCACGGTTCTGTCACCGGGCGCGGCGACACTGTGTCGGACGGTATCCGGTTCCCGTATCACCAACGAAAAGGAAGAGGAGACACGATGAAAGCCTTGTTGACCGCCTTGAGCCTGGCGCTGGTCGCCAGCCTCGCCCATGCGCAGAACACCCCCGTGGGCCTGTGGAAGACCATCGACGACGACGGCAAGACCGAGAAGTCCGTGGTGCGTATCTTCGAAGAGGGCGGCGCCGTCTTCGGCCGGATCGAACAGATCTTTGCCGAGAAGGACCGCAACGCCAACTGCGAGAAATGCAGCGACGAGCGCAAGGGCAAGCCGGTGCTGGGCATGATCATCATCCGCAACCTGAAGCAGGATTCGGGCGACCAGACCCTCTGGAGCGGTGGCGACATTCTTGATCCGAACGATGGCGAGGTCTACAAGACCCGCCTGCGTCCGATCGAAGGCGGCAAGCGCCTGGAAGTGCGTGGTTATATCGGTGCGCCGCTGTTCGGGCGCACGCAAACCTGGGTCCGAATCCAATAAGGACCCGGTGCAATCACCCGGCGGGGGCGCGCTCACAGCGTCCCCGCCATGTTTGAATCAAAGGAGAATTCCGTGAGTCGATTCCAAGTCCGCAAAGTCGCCGTGCTCGGCGCTGGCGTGATGGGCGCGCAGATTGCTGCGCACCTGGTCAACGTCAAGGTGCCCGTGGTGCTGTTCGACCTGCCCGCCAAGGAAGGTCCCAAGAACGGCATCGTGAGCAAGGCCATCGACGGCTTGAAGAAGCTCAAGCCCGCGCCGCTGGGCGTGCCCGAGGACGCCGCGCTGATCCAGCAGGCCAACTACGAAGAGCACCTGGAGCTGCTGCGCGACTGCGACATCATCATCGAGGCCATCGCCGAGCGCATGGACTGGAAGCTTGATCTCTACAAGAAGATCGCGCCCTTCGTCGCGCCCACGGCCATTGTGGCATCCAACACCTCGGGCCTGTCGATCACCAAGCTCAGCGAGGTGCTGCCCGAATCCATCAAGCCGCGTTTTTGCGGCATCCACTTCTTCAACCCGCCGCGCTACATGTACCTGGTGGAGTTGATCAACACGCCCACCACCCAGCCCGAAGTGCTGGACCAGCTCGAAGCCTTCGTCACCAGCGCGGTCGGCAAGGGTGTGGTGCGTGCGCATGACACGCCCAATTTCGTCGCCAACCGCGTCGGCGTGGCCGGCATGATGGCCACCATGATCGAGGCCGAGAAGTTCGGCCTCGGCTACGACGTGGTCGACGACCTGACCGGCAAGAAGTTGGGCCGCGCCTCCAGCGGCACCTTCCGCACCGCCGACGTGGTGGGCCTGGACACCATGGCCCACGTCATGAAGACCATGCAGGACAACCTGCAGTCCGATCCGTTCTACGCCACCTACGCCACGCCCAAGGTGCTGGCCGGCCTGATCGAGGCCGGCGCGCTGGGCCAGAAGTCCGGCGCCGGCTTCTTCAAGAAGGTCGGCAAGGAGATCCAGCGCTTCGATGCGGCCACCGGCGCCTATGTGCCTTCGGGCCAGAAGGCCGACGAGATCGTCGCTCGCATCCTGAAGAAGCCCGCGGCTGAGCGCATCAAGCTGCTGCGCGAGTCGAGCAACCCGCAGGCCCAGTTCCTGTGGGCCATCCTGCGCGACAGCTTCCACTACGCCGCCACGCACCTGAACACCGTCGCCGACACGGCGCGTGAGATCGACTTCGCGATGCGCTGGGGCTTCGGCTCGCAGCAGGGCCCGTTCGAGCTCTGGCAGCAGGCCGGCTGGAAGCAGGTCGCCGAGTGGGTGGCCGAAGACATCGCCGCCGGCAAGGCCCTGT
>Ga0213872_10000143_pt1 | contig 64736 bp, 53 predicted proteins | sample VelepicomBERX_R2_FD_160071 | JGI IMG/M metagenome (GOLD analysis project Ga0213872, IMG submission 160071) | Rhizosphere microbial communities from Vellozia epidendroides in rupestrian grasslands, the National Park of Serra do Cipo, Brazil - RX_R2 | ecosystem: Host-associated > Plants > Roots >... | reverse complement strand
TCGCCGCCATCGACACCTCGGCCATCGCCAACCTCAGCGGCACCCAGCTCAACGCCCTGGCCACCGACGACATCGCCGCGCTGACCCAGGCCCAGATCGGCGCCATGAGCACGGCCGAGCTCGCCTCGCTGGACATGACCCACGCCGCCGCCTTCACCGGCACCCAGCGCGCGGCCATGACGCCCGACCAGCTCAACGCCCTGTCCGGCGTCTCGCCCCTGGTGCTCGACCTCTCCGGCATCGGCGTGCAGACGGTCGGCGTCTCGCACGGCGTGAGCTTCGACATCAACAATACCGGCCACGCCAGCAACGTCGGCTGGGTCGGCGCCGGCACAGGCCTGCTCGTGCTCAACAACGACAACGGCCACCTGGACAACGGCAGCCAGCTCTTCGGCACGGCGACGCAGCTGGCCAACGGCCAGCTCGCCAACAACGGCTTCCAGGCCTTGGCCGCGCTGGACACCAACCACGACGGCAAGATCACGTCCGCCGACGCCGAATGGTCCGAGCTGGCCGTGTGGGTCGGCGACACCAAGACCGGCCACATGGTCAGCCTGGCCTCGCTGGGCATCACCGAGCTGGACCTCACGTCCACCGCGAGCCAGCAGACGCAGAACGGCAACCTGATCGGCCTCGTCGGCAGCTACGAGACGGCCGACGGTGCGAGCCATGAAATGGCCGACATCTGGTTCGCCCAGAGCGCTTCAGCCAGCAGCTCGACGAGTGCCACCAGCCATGCCAGCGTCCTGCCCCAGGTCAGCGACCTGCTGCAGGGCCCGAGCGGCAGCGTGCTCGAAGGCAGCCACGCAAGCAGCTCGACGGCGGACGCCCACGTCGCGGGCGGCGCAGGCCTGCTCTCGCGCAGCCTGCTGCACCCGGACGACGAGCCGGGCCTGCGGAGCCATGTATTGATATGAGGCCGATGGCGCATCTGCGGCAGTACGGCGCAGGTCATCGCGAAAGGAACCAGACTAGAGTTCGGGCCTGTAACGTGCCATTTCCTTAAACCAGGGCCGGCAGCCAAGGAGCATGCAGCATGAGTGAGGGCGTCCCGATGAAACTGTCCAGGCTCCTGCACCGCCTGCCGGCCTGGGTCCTCAACGGCATCACCGTGACGCTGGGGCTGGCGCTCGTGCAGTGCTCGATCGGCTTCATCGCCGGCGCGCAAGCCGCGCAGACCGCCATCGCCACCGCCGTCTGCGCCAGCCTGGCCGATGTCGTGGCGACGACCGACCGGGTCGCGCGGCGCGTGCTCGTGGCCGGCATCGCCAGCACGCTCTCGGGCGCCCTCTTCCTGCTGGTGCGGCCGTACCACGGCCTCTTGATTCCGACCGTCGCGCTGATCGTCTTCGGCGCGATGCTTCTCCTGTCCTGGGGGCCGAAGGCTGGCTCCGTGTCGTTTGCCGCTTCGCTGGCGCTCGTGTTCGCGATGTCGCTGCCGGACTCGCAGCCGCTGACCTGGACGCGCTTCGGCTGGGGCCTGGTCGGTTCGGTCGGCTACTGGATCTGGGCCGTCGTCACGGCGCGCCTGCTGCAGCCGAGCTGGCGGCATTTCGCGCTGGCTTCGACCGCCGAGGGCGAGGCGCACCTGCTCGCGGCCATCGCGCGGCAGATCCAGCAGCCAGACCAGGTCGTCTGGCAATCAGGCGTGCTGGACGCCGAGACCGCGCTGGCCGATCGCCTGCAGAACGCCCGCGACCTCGTCTTCGCCAACGACCGCGGGCCGGACGCCAGGCGCGAGACCGCCCTGCTGCTGCACCTGATCGACCTGCGCGACCTGGCCATGGCGATCAACCTCGAATCCAGCCAGTTCCCGAACCAGCCCGTCACGCAGCGCCAGGCTGAGTTGACCGCGCACGTGACGCAGGGCATTGCCGATGCGCTAAGCGTCATCGCCACGAGCCTGCAGGGCGGAGCGACACCGGAGCTGGACGCGCTGCTGGAGCCGTCGCTCCATGCGCTGCTGGCCGAGCTCGAACAAAGCACGACCGCCGATCGCTGCGCCGCCGTGCTCGAAGTGAACAGCCTGCTGCGCGCCCAGCTCGAATTGCTGCGCTCGATCGAGCGCTTGCTGCATGCCGATGCCGAAGTCCGCTTGAGCTGCCAGCGCATCGACCTGCGCCGCTACATCTCACCGGACGAATGGCGCCTGACCTCGGTGGCAGCCAATCTCCGCCCCGGCTCGCCGGTGTTCCGCCACGCGCTGCGCACCAGCGTTACGGCCGGCTTCGCCTACACGCTGTCGCGCTTCTCGCCGTGGACGCCGCATCCGCAATGGATCATCCTGACCATCGCCGCGGTGATGCAAGGCAGCCTGGCGCAGACCCTGCTGCGCCGCAACGCGCGCGTGCTCGGCACGCTGGCGGGCTGCCTGGTCGTCGTGGCGCTGACGCTCTATCCGTCGCCGCTGTTCCTTGCCAGCAGCTTCCTCGTGGCCTCGGGCGTTGCGCATGCATTCTTCGGCGTCCGCTATTCGGTCACGGCGGGTGCCGCCGCCGTCATGGCCGTGCTGCAGGCGCACCTGGCCGTGCCGGCCAGCGGATTCAGCACGCTGGAGCGCGTTGCCGACACGGTCGCCGGCGCCCTGCTCGGCTGGGCGGCCACCTATGTGCTGCCGACCTGGGAGCGCAACACCCTGCCCTCCGTGCTGCAGCAGGCCGTGACAGCGATGCGCGCCTACGCTGCCGAGGCAACCGGCCTGCACGACACCAGCACCGGCGCGCCCCGCTTTGCCCGCCAGCGCGCCTATGACGCGCTGCGCGCCCTGAGCGTCATCCGCTCGCGCAGCCTTGCCGAGCCCGAAACCGTGCGCGTGCCGATTCCAGCGCTGACGGCCTGGCTCACGGCGGCCTATGGCGTCATGTCGCACCTGTCCAATCTGCGCCTCACGCTGACCTTGCACGCACGCGACTGCGAATCGGCCGAACTGGCCGCGGCCATGGCGACGGTGTCGCGCACGCTCGACGGCCTGTTCGACGCTGGCGCGAACGCAGCCTTGCTCTCGCCGACGCTGAGCCCGGAGAACGAGCGCGTGCTCAAGGTCATTCCGCATCTGGCATCGCGCGTGCGGCGCACGCTGGAAGCGGCGTCGCGCATTTCGATCCAGCTGGCGTTGCTCGAAGCGCCGGCGCCGGTATGAGGGTTATTCGGACGCTCGTGGCCCCGCATTTCGGCAGCTGCTGATCACGCGCTTCGGCGACTTGCTCAATCCCGGAGTGAAACCCACGGCCATCGTGACCGGCAAGACTCGACCCTGAGCGGAACCAGATGTCATGCAATTGGGCGCCAGTTAGTGGTCGTTCGAGTCGGCCACCCAGCTCGCTGAATGTCCGCAACTTCTCCAAGCATTCGTCGGAACAGGTCCCACTGGCGATTGCAGGCCCGAAGCCCATGTGCGCCCATACAGGCTTGATCTCGGATCATTCCATCGTTGAAAAATTTGCGGCACCTTCGACACCTGGAGCCGCGACCTGCGCCTTGAGCCCTGTCGGCCTGCTTTACAGCTGCAGCGCCTGTCGCGCCCAAGTCGTTTGGTTTCAAGGACCTGCAGCGATGGCACGGCTTATGCGTGCCCTGCTTTGTCTCACACCCTTCATCAGTGAGGTCCCCAAATGCCTGCAAAGATCTTGAATCGTCTTTCGCAATCGATGGCTTTGGCGCTCATGGTCGCAGGAGGTCTTGCCCGAGCTGATTCGGTGACGTTTCAGACCTTCGTCAGTGAAAGCCAGTTGGATTCCGCGCTAGGTCAGTCCAATACGATCGGCATCACCTATGCCGGCGACGAGTTCGTCGGTTCCGTTTACTTCGGACAGAACAACTTGCAGCTCTACAGCACGAACCTGAGCGGCGGGAATGTTCAGTTGTTCGGATCGCCCTTGCCGGACGGCGGTGGTGAGACGGTACTCGCGGCATCGCTCGGGCTAGGCGGATTCAGTCCGGGCAACATCTTCGCTTCCGGTGCCGATTCGAATATCTACATGTACGGGCACAGCGGCGGCACGCCGACGCTGTTCGCAACCATCCCTGGCCAGTACGGCACCACGCGCCAGATCTTCTTCGATCCAGGGAGTTCGTTCGGCGGCCAGATGCTGGTGACCACGACCGCTGGTGCGATCCTCAGTTTCGCGCCCGATGGCAAGATGACCGTCATTGCATTGCTGGGCCAGGACAGCGAGGGGATGGACATCGCATCAAGCAACTATGGTCAATACGCCGGGCAGTTGCTGATCTCGTCAGAAGGGAGCGGCGAGATCCACGCGGTCAGCTCGACCGGGGTGGTGACGCTCTTGATGTCGAGCGCGGGTGGCGCCATCAACATTGGCGAAGCGGAGACAGTCAGCACCGTGCCGCTCAACCTGGGGCAATCCGGCAATCCTGTAGAGGGCTTTTACGTCGCCGACTATCCGTACGACATCCAGCACGCGGGCGCCTCTGACTTCTCCGGCATGCTGGGCAACACGATCGTCACCGATGAATACGGGTCGGATTCGGGGGTCTGGGAGCTTGTCTATAACGGCGATGCGGCGAACAACTTCAACGTCGTTCAGGTAGGTAGTCTTCCGTATCAGTCCGAAGACGGGATCTTCGTCACGGCGCAGCGCATCTCGGACATTACCGGGACGAGCAACGGCAACACCGTGCCGGAACCGGGAACCTGGGGGCTTGCCGTCGCGGCGCTTGCTGCGCTCTGGATATCTCGCCACCAAGCACGGCGCCACCCGTAAGGCTTGCCTCTTTTTCGCAAGAACGCCAGGCTGCGCCCAGCGCACGCTTCGAGACCTGCGGTCTTGCGTGTGCGACCGGCATCCAAGGGTCGCTTGTGAACGTTTGCAGGCCTTTGAAGCGGGCTTCAGCCGAGCCGGCTGCCGGCCTGGATGCGCCGGCCTTCGCGGGCGGACCTAGTCGCCGCCCAGCTCTTTCATCACGTCCGCGACCAGCGCCCGCAGCCAGCTATGGGCCGGGTCATGGCGGTACCTGACGTGCCAGGCCATGTCCACGGGAAATGTGCCGAGGTCGACCGGCACGGGCACCACCTTCAGGCGCGCGTCGTGGGCCAGTCGCCGGCAGATCTGGCTGGGCAGCGTGGCGCAGTAGTCCGTCACCGCGACGATCTCCGGGATCGCCGCGAAATGCGTTACCGACACCGCCACGTCGCGCCGGAGCCCCTGCCGCTCCAGCGCCTGGAACAGGCCGACGCGCAGACGCCCCGGCGGCAGCATGTTCACGTGCTTGAGCTGCTCGAACTGCTCGCGCGTCATGTGGTCGCCAATCACAGGATGGTCCGCGCGCACGATGCATTCGAACTTCTCGTCCATCAGGTGCTGGACGATCAGGTTGTCCGGCGGGTCGACCATGCGCCCGATGACCATGGCCGTGGTGCCCGAGGTCACGCCGGTTTCGGCAATGTCGGCGCCATAGCGGACCAGCTTCAGGCTGATGCCGGGCGCACAGGCGCGCAGCCTGGCGATGATCGCCGGCATCAGCACGTATTCGACGTAGCTGTTCGGCGCGATCGTGAACAGCTGCGTGGCCTGGGACGGATCGAATTCCTGCTGGCCAAGAATCAGCGAGTCCAGGTTCTCGAGCGCCGCGGCGATCACCGGCGCGAGCTCTTCGGCCTTGGGCGTCGGCTGGATGCCATAGCGCTCGCGCACAAAAAGCGGATCCTTGAGCATCTCGCGCAATCGCGTCAGCGCGTTCGACAGCGCAGGCTGCGTGATGCCTAGGCGCGCGGCGGCGCGTGTGACGTTGCGCTCCTCCATGAGCATCAGGAAGATCGGCAGGAGGTTCAGGTCGTGGCGCATCCAGTCATATTGAGTCCTGCATATCTGGAATTCAATAAATAAATTTCATGAATTGCAGGGCACGCACCAATATCTCGACAACGCGAGTCAGCTCGCTCCCAAGGTTTCTCTCCCCTCTTTCTCTTTCAAGGATTCGTCATGGCACTCAAGGACCTTCTCCCCGGCAAGCTCGGTTTCGGCACGGCGCCGCTGGGCAATATGTTCCGCGACATCCCCGAGGCCGAAGCCCGCGCGACGGTCGACGCCGCGTGGAACGACGGCATTCGCTACTACGACAACGCGCCGTTCTACGGCGCCGGCCTGGCCGAGATCCGCATGGGCGAGGCGCTCGCTGATCGCCCGCGCGACGACTACGTCATCAGCACCAAGGTCGGCCGCCTGATCCTCGACGAGGTCGAAGACGTCAGCGCGCGCGACCTTGGCGAGAAAGGCGATGTGTTCAAGCATGGCCGGCCGAACAAGATCGTCAACGACTACTCGGAGTCCGCCACGCTGCGCTCCATCGAGGACAGCCTCAAGCGCCTGAAGACCGACCGCATCGAGATCGTCTGGGTCCACGATGTTGCCCAGGACTTCTACGGCGACGACTGGCTCGGCGTCCTCGAGACCGCGCGCAAGGGCGCGTTCAAGGCACTGGATCGCCTGCGCGACGAAGGCGTGATCAAGGCCTGGGGCCTGGGCGTGAATCGCGTCGAGCCGATCGAGCTGCTGCTGGACCTGCAGGGCCCGCGCCCCGACGGCTTCCTGCTGGCCGGCCGCTACACCCTGCTCGACCACGAGCGCGCGCTGCAGCGCGTGATGCCCAAGGTGGCCGAACGCGGCCTGGGTATCGTGGTCGGCGGACCGTACAGCTCGGGCGCGCTGGTCGGCGGCCCGAACTTCGAATACGCGCCGGCCAAGCCGGAGATCCTCGCCAAGGTCGCCAGGATCAAGTCGATCGCCGATCGCTACGGCATCAGCATGAAGGCGGCCGGGCTGCAGTTCTCGCTCGCGCATCCGGCGGTGGCGGCCGTCATCCCCGGTGCGAGCAAGCCGGGCCGCATCGCCGAGGATCGGGCGGCGCTCGACGAAAGCGTGCCGCGAGACTTCTGGCGGGAACTGCGCGAGGCAGGCCTGGTGAGCCCGAGCGCGCCGTTGCCCGGCGGCGCATAACGCACGGCCTGTGGGTCTTCGTACCATGTCGGTCTTCCGCATCCAGCCTGAATGACATGAACGAACACATCGCCCTCGTCCCGCAGCAAAAGGCCTACCGTCTGCTCAACCACGGGCCGACGGTGTTGGTCTCCGCGCGCCATGGCGGCGTGGACAACGTGATGGCGGCGGCATGGTCGTGCGCGCTGGACTTCTCGCCGCCCAAGCTCACGGTGGTGCTGGACAAGGCGACGAAGACGCGCGAGCTCGTCGAGCGCAGCGGCGTGTTCGTGATCCAGGTGCCCACGGCGGCGCAGCTCGAACTCACCTACCAGGTGGGCCACCGCAGCCTGGCCGAGGAGCCCGACAAGCTCGTGCGCAGCGGCGTCCAGCTGTTCGGCATCGCCGGCCATGACCTGCCGTTCGTGGCCGGCTGCGCCGCCTGGATGGCCTGCCGCGTGATTCCCGAGCCGCACAACCAGCAGACCTACGACCTGTTCATCGGCGAAGTCGTCGCGGCCTGGGCGGACACGCGCGTGTTCAGCGATGGGCACTGGACGTTCGAGACGGCGCCGTCCGAATTGCGCAGCCTGCACTACATCGCCGGCGGGCATTTCTATGCCATCGGCGAAGTGATGGAGGCCGGCAAAGTCCGCGCCGATTGAGAGGGGCGCGCCGCGTCAGTAGTGCGGCGGCAGTTCGTCCCGCAGGCTGCGGAAGACCGGGCCGCTGTCACCCGGCTGCTGGCGCTTGAGTTCCGCCACTTCACGGATCAGCTGGTCGATCTGCGCCTGCTGGCGAATGATCACCTGGTTCAATTGCTCGACCAGGTCCTCGGCAAAGCCGGCCTTGATTTCCAGTTCGGTCATGCGGGCGTCGAGGCCGTGCTTGTCGTCGGGTTCCATGCCGGCATTGTGGCCGCTGCGGAAATGCTGGGAGCCGATGTAGGCAAGTCCCTGCAGGCGCATCACGGCGCGCCGCCGCAGCGGCGCGCCGCTGAGTTCAGGCGCTCTTGACGAGCCTGATCACGAACAGCAGGACCACGGCGCCGACGACGGCCACCAGGAGGCTGCCGATCAGGCCGCCTTCGGCCCCGCCGAGGCCGAGCGTGCGGAACAGGAAGCCGCCGATGAAGGCGCCCGCCACGCCGACGACCATGTCGCCCCAGAAGCCGAAGCCGCCGCCGCGCATCAGCTTGCCGGCGAGCCAGCCGGCGATCAGGCCGATGAGGAGGAATCCGATCAGGTGCATGTGCTGCTCCTCGGGTCTTGCCAGGCCGTCAGGCCCGCATCACGAGCAGGCCTTGCCATGGTCGGCATGGTTGCCTGCCGCCTTGGCAGCCGACTCGCTCATGTACTCGCCCTGCTTGGTCTTGCCGTACCACTTGGTGCCCGGGCAGTGGTAGACCTTGGTCGGCGTGTTGACCCAGACATCGCCGGGCGCAGCAGGCGTTGCAGCCGCTGCAGGCTTGGCGGCTGCGGTGGCCTTGGCTGCGGGGGCAGTTGCGGCTGCAGGCGCGGCGGACGCGGCCGGTGCCGGTGCAGCAGCGGGCGCTGCGGCGGCGGCAAACCAGGTTTTCACGCCGTGATGTCCGGCGCAAGCGCCCTTCTTCGTTGCGTTGCTGGTGTAGGAACCGTCCTTGCAGACGCCGGTGGAGCCGGCCGGCGCATCGGCCGGTGCCTGCGCCCAGGCACCGCTTGCCAGGCCCGCCAGCGTCATCAGGGCGATCAATTTCCAAGACTTCATGCGCGCTCTCCTCGAAGTGGCCGCCGTGGGCGGCCGGTTGAAATTTGCGGCGTCCTGCTCGTGGCCGCAACCCGAACCTTGGCACGGGTCGCCGGCTGAAAGCACCGTCGCTTCACCCTAAATGAAAAATCCGTCAGCCGGTTTACATTGCGCGGTCGCGAGTTGCGACGAGATGCAACGGCGAGATCAACTGGCCGCGTCGTCCTGCCGCACGATCCTCACCGGAATCGACTTGTAGGACGGCGTCCCGCTCTCCACGTCGATGTAGTCCAGCGGCACCAGCACATTGGCCTCCGGGTAGTAGGCCGCGACCGAGCCCGCCGCGATGTCGTACTCGATGACCGTGATGCCGGCCAGCCGCAATGGCCGGTCCTGCGAGACCGTCTCGATGACGACGAGGTCGCCATGCGCCAGGCCGCGCGCCGCCATGTCGCCCGCGTTCATGAAGAGCACGTCGCGGCGCCCGAAGACGCCGCGGTAGCGGTCGTCCAGGCCATAGATCGTGGTGTTGTACTGGTCGTGGCTGCGGATGGTCACGAGGCGCAGCACGTCGTCGGCCCAGGGCAGATAGGTCTGTCGCACGCCGGGGAAGACCGAGAACACGGCCTTGCCCGAGGGCGTGGGCCATTGGCGCTCGGTCGGCGGCAGCGGCATGCGAAAGCCCCCGGGCACGCGGATGCGCGCGTTGTAGTCGTCGAAGCCCGGGATCGTGCGTTCGATCAGCGTGCGGATGCGGTCGTAGTCCTCGACCAGACCGAGCCAGTCGACCTTGCTCATCGGCAGGGCCGCGGCCGCCATGCCCGCGACGATGGCCGGCTCCGAGCGCAGCTGCGCCGACGCAGGCCGCAGGCGCCCGGCCGAGGCGTGCACCATCGACATCGAGTCCTCGACCGTGATGGCCTGCGCGCCGCTGGCCTGCACGTCGAGCTCGGTGCGGCCGATCACGGGCAGCAGGTAGGTCTCCTTGGCCACGAGCAGGTGCGTGCGGTTGAGCTTGGTGCCGAGCTGCACGCTGAGATCGAGCTTCTTCATCGCGCGGAAGGAGCGCTCCGGGTCGGGCATGGCCACCGCGAAATTGCCGCCGAGGCAGATCAGGGCCTTGGCGCGGCCCTCGTCCATCGCGCGCATGGTCTGCACGGCGTCGTGCCCATGCTCCTGCGGCGGCTTGAAGCCGAAGACCTCCTCGATGCGCGCCAGGAAAGCCGGCGTCGGCTTCTCGGTGATGCCGACCGTGCGGTTGCCCTGCACGTTGGAGTGGCCGCGCAGCGGGCAGATGCCGGCACCGGGCTTGCCGATATTGCCGCGCATCAGCAGCAGGTCGGCGATGAGCCGGACGTTCCAGGTGCCCGTGTTGTGCTGGGTCACGCCCATGCCGTAGGCAACGATGGTCGCCTTGGACTTGGCGTAGGCCTCGGCCACCTGCTCGAGCTCGGCGCGCGTCAGGCCGCTTTCTTTCTCGATATCGGGCCATTCGGTGCCGATCAGGTCGGCCTCCAGCGCCTCGAAGCCTTCGGTGTGCTCGGCGATGAAGGCGCGATCCAGCACGTCGCCGCGGCTCGCCTCCAGCGCCAGCAGCGCCTTCATGATGCCCTTGAGCGCCGCGGCGTCGCCGCCGGCCTTGACCTGGAAGTAGGTCGAGGCGATGGGGGTCGAGCTGTAGGTCGCCATCTCGAAGATGTTCTGCGGGTCGGCGAAGCGTTCGAGCGCGCGCTCGCGCAGCGGGTTGAACACGATGATCGGCACCTTGCGGCGCGCGGCCTCGTGCAGCGTGCCCATCATGCGCGGGTGGTTGGTGCCCGGGTTGTGGCCCATCGAGATGATGAGCTCGGTCTCTTCGAAGTCGGCCAGCGAGACGGTGCCCTTGCCGATGCCGATCGAGCGCGGCAGCCCGACGCTGGTCGCCTCATGGCACATGTTCGAGCAGTCGGGGAAGTTGTTCGTGCCGAGCTCGCGCGCAAAGAGCTGGAACAGATAGGCCGCCTCGTTGGACGCGCGGCCGGAGGTGTAGAACTCGGCCTCGTGCGGCGACGCCAGGCCGCGCAGCACCGTGCCGATGCGCTCGAAGGCGGCCTCCCACTCGACCGGGCGGAACTTGTCCGTCGCCGGGTCGTAGACCATCGGGTGCGTGAGCCGGCCGAAGTCCTCCAGCTCGAAGTCGCTCAGGCCCAGCAGCTCGGTGACCGTGTGCTGCTCGAAGAACTCCGGTGTCACGCGCTTGGTCGTGGCTTCCCAGGTGACGGCCTTGGCGCCGTTCTCGCAGAACTGGAAGGTCGAGCGGTGTTCCTTGTCGGGCCAGGCGCAGCCCGGGCAGTCGAAGCCGGTGGGCTGGTTGGTGCGCATCAGCACGATGGGCGCCTCCAGCGTCTCCATCTGCTGGCGCACGGCCTGGGCGGTGGCCTTGAGCGCGCCCCAGCCGCCTGCGGGGCCGTCGTACCGCCGGACGCCCGGCACTTCTCGCTTGTTGTCCATGGAGACCTCCGTTTCGCGCGGCTCGCGCGCGCTTGATGCTCGAGCCGAGCACTCTATTGAACCGAGGGCGCGGCGCGGCGTCCAGTTCCGCCGTGCCACGAGCAGCACAGTTGCCTGCTCAGGCCTGCGCAACTGCGCCGAGGAAGGCCGCCACCCGCCGGGCGATCGCCTCCGGCTGCTCGCGATGCGGCATGTGCCCCAGCCCCGTGAGCAACTCGACGCGCACCGGCCCGCCGGTCTCACGCTCGATCCGCGCCGGCTGCGCGCTGCTGCCGTATTCGTCGAGCTCGCCATGCAGGACCAGCACCGGGCAGCGGACCTCAGGCAGCACGGCCGCCAGGCTCCAGCCGGCAAAGCCGGGCGCCAGCCAGGTCTCGGTCCAGGCGTCGAGCACCCAGCGGGCCCGGTCGCCGTGGTAGCGGCTCAGGCGCTCGAACTGCCGCGCGTCGGCGAACAGCTGCTTGGCGGCCCGGATGCCTTCACGGGTTCGGTCCTCCACAAACGCCTGGGCGGAAATCGTGACCACGGCCTCGACCCGTCCCGGCGCCTGCGCCGCGCAGTGCAGCGCCATGCCGCCGCCGACACTGTGCCCGAGCACGACGCAGCGCTCGATGGCGAAGGCGGCGCACACCGCCGCAAAGCCCTGCTGCGCCTCTTCGGCGACGAAATCGTGCGAAGGCAGGCCGTGCGACGGGCTCGACTGCCCGAAGCCGAGCCGGTCGTAGGCGATCACGGGCCGCGCCGTGGCGGCGCACACGAGCGCCGGGAAGTCACGCCAGAGCGCCACGCTGCCAAGAGAGTCGTGGAGCAGCACGATGGGATGGGCGTGCGGCACGTGCTCGGCCGGCACCCAGCGTCGCACGAACAGCCGCTCGGCATCACCCCCCTTGACGGGCAGCGTGATCCGGTGGTCGGTGGCGCGCGCGGGCGAATCGGGCAGCGGGGGGTCTTCGGCCATGGGCACATCGGGCTGGTTCGGCGCAGGGGTCCGCATGATCCCACGACGTCGGCGGCATACGACGAACGCGGGCGGCGCAAGCCTGCAGACCCCCGCGCAGCGCCGGACTCGGCCAGAATGGCACTGAAACACGACGTTATGCGCAGGGAGAATCCTCGATGGCTGTCGATAGCCTCGCCGAAGGCGCCGCACACCCGCCGGAACCGGACCAGCCGGACAACCCCGTCAATGAACACTTCCTGAACCACGTGGTCAGGTCCTGCGAGGCGCAGCAGATCTGCGCGTCGGAGGATATCTTCGCTGGCAACGGGATGAAGCTGCTGAGCAAGGGCGCGGCCATCAGTGGCCATATGCACGAGCGGCTGCTGCAGCACAAGCTGGTCAAGCCGCTGGAGTCGAGCATCGAGGTCGCCGATCAGGGCACCGGCGGCCTGCTCGCCCGCGCCGCCACCGCGGTGATGGCGCGCCTGCCCATGGTGGCGGAGCTGGCCCAGGCGCCACAGGAGGAGCCGCCCGGCCTGTACTTCAACGGCCTGGAGCTCTCGCCGCAGACCCGCACCTTGCTGATGCTCTACGCCGAGATCTCGCCGGAGAAGCTCGAGCATGCCGTCGGCGTCGCCCTGGTCTGCCTGGGCCTGGCGCGCCGGATGATGCCGCGCGACGAGATCGCCCATCACGCGCTCGTACTGGCCGGCCTGCTGCACGACGTCGGCGAGATCTATATCGATCCGGCGCTGCTGGAGCCCGCCGCGCTGCTGAAGCCACAGGCCTGGCGACATGTGGCCATCCATCCCATCGTCGGCTATCGCGTGCTGGCCAACCTGCGCGGCGCCGGGCAGCGCGTCGCCGATGCCGTGCTGCTGCACCACGAGCGGCTGGACGGCTTCGGCTACCCGCGCGGCACCCAGGGGCAGGACTTCTCGCTCGACGGGCAGATCATCGCCACCGCCGAGTGGCTGATCGGGTTCCTGTCGTCAGGCTCGGCGCCGCTGGCGCGGGCCAAGGTCGCGGCCAAGCTCATCCCCGGCGAGTTCGGCCTGCCCATGCAGGTGGTGCTGCGCCATGCCGGTGCCGGCGAAACCGGAGGCCTGCTCGACTGGAAGCAGTCGGTCGAGGCCACACTCCCCGAACTCGAACGGGCGGTCGAAGCCTTCGCCCGCTTCGAAACCCATCGCGCCGAAATCGATCGGAGCCTGGCCAAGGCCTCGACGAGCATGCGGCAGCTCGGTGCCCTCGCCATCGCGCGCCTCAAGCGCATCCAGGCCGCGTTCGCCAGCAGCGGCCTCAACGGCACCGGCAGCCCGCGCGAAACCCTTACCGGCCTGACCGAGCATGCCGACGTGGAGGTACAGCAGGAGGTGCTGGCGCTGGCCCGCGAGTTCTCCTGGCGGCTGCGCGAGCTGGAGCGCGAGACCCTGATGCGCGCCAGCCTGATCGGCGAGCCCGAGCTCGCGGAGATGGGCCGCCTGATGGACTATCTGCGCGCGCCGGCCCAGACCGTTTCGGCGATGGGGCCACTGTGACGCGAGCCGCCGGCCCGTTGGCGCGCGTCCTGGCCGTGCTGGCGCTGACCGGCGCGCTGAACCCGGCGCGGGCCGACGACTGGCACTTCGCCACCGAACCCTTCCCGCCCTACACCTATGCCATCGACGGGCACGCCGCCGGCCCGATGGCCGACGTGCTGGAGACGGTCTGCAAGCGGCTGCAGCGCCAGTGCCTCGTCGAGGTCATGCCCTGGCGCCGCGCCTTGATGCTGGCCGGCCAGGGCGACGTCGACGGGCTGTTCACGGTGGTCGACACGCCCGAGCGGCGCGCGGCCTTCCGGATCTCCGCGCCGGTCATCGAGGCGCGCTATGCCTTCATCGCCTTCAAGGGCGACCGCTTCGACTACCACCGGCCCCAGGACCTCAACCACCGCACCATCGGCGTCTATGGGCCGTCCGCCACGGCCACGATGCTGCTGCCGCTGCTCGAAGGCAACGAGGCGCGCGCGATCATCGAACCTGATAACGAGATGGTTCTGCGCAAGATGGAGGCGCACCGCTACGGCGACGACGGACTCGTCTTCATGAACGAGCGCGTGGCCGAGGACATCCTGGCCCGGCAAGGCGTCACCGACCTGCACACCGCGGGCGAGGCGACGCGCTTCAGCTATGCGTTCGGCTTTGCGCCCAAGCGCGTCTCGGCGGCCGACGTCGCCGCCTTCGACGCCGAACTGGCGGCGCTGTGCCGGTCGGGCCAACTGCAGAATCTGCTGACGCCCTACCGGATGCGCCCGCCGCCTTGTCCGCGCTGAGCCGTCGCTAAGATCGCGCCGTTTCCACCCCTGGCCCGACCGTGCGCAAGACATCCCTCTTCCAGAATCCGCTCGCCTTCTGGGCCGGCAGCCTGTTCGTCACGCTCGGCGTCCTGGCCCACGTTCCCATGTTCCTGATGGGGCGCCACACGCATTGGCAGATGGTCGGCATGCCCATGAGCTGGGAGATGTGGACCGGCATGGCCATGATCCCGCTGGGCCTGCTGCTGGCCTGGTGGGGCCTGCTGCCGCCGGCCACGAGCAGCGCCGCGGGGCCGGCCTCGCACCGGCTTTTCCACGTGGCCGACGGCGTGCCCTTGAACCAGGAGCACTGGAAGCTCGTGCTGGTGCTGATCGTGACGCTGGCCATCGACGTGATGAAGCCCGCGACGCTCGGCTTCGTCATGCCGGGCATGGGCGCCGAATACGCGATCCCGCACACGCGAGCCAGCCTGCTGGCGCTCGTGGCGCTGACGGGCACGACGATCGGCTCGCTGGTGTGGGGGCGCATCGCGGACCGCATCGGCCGGCGCGCCGCCATCCTGCTGTCGGCGCTGATGTTCATCGGCACCGCCATCTGCGGCGCCATGCCGTCCTTCGGGTGGAACCTCGCCATGTGCTTCCTGATGGGCGCGTCGGCCGGCGGCCTGCTGCCCATCACCTTCACGCTGATGGCCGAGACCGTGCCGGCGCGCCAGCGCGGCTGGCTCCTCGTGGCCCTCGGCGGCGTCGGCACCTCGGCCGGCTACCTGATCGCCGCCGGCTCGGCGGCCGTGCTCGAACCGATGTTCTCGTGGCGCATCCTGTGGCTGCTGGGGCTGCCGACGGGCGCCATCATCGTCTTCCTGAACCGCTTCATCCCCGAGTCGCCGCGCTTCCTGGCGGCGATGGGCCGGCACCTCGACGCCGCCCGCGTGCTGCACCGCTTTGCCGGCAAGCGGCACGGACTCGAGTCCGACGACGACGAGCACCCAGGCGCGACGGTGATCGACGAAGGCCACCCGGTCGTCGGCCTGCGCGAGCTGCTGCGCGGTGCGCATGCGCGCATCACGCTGGCGCTGGTGGTCTGCGGCATCGGCTGGGGCCTCGTCAATTTCGGCTTCCTGCTGTGGCTGCCGACCAACCTCAAGCTGCTCGGCATCGACCCGGCGGCGGCCAGCACGCTGCTCGCGCGCTCGGCGATCCTCGCCCTGCCGGGCATCGTGCCGGTGATCCTGCTCTACCAGCGCTGGAGCAGCTACCGCTCGCTCGTGCTCTTCATCGCGGCGACGGCGCTGGCACTCGGCGCGTTCGCGCTGCTGGACTTCTTCGAGGTGCGCGACGCGACGCTGACTTCGGCCGTCACCGCGGCCTTGCTCATCAGCGTCAGCGGCGTGATCGCCATGCTGGTGCCCTACGCCGCCGAAATCTACCCCGTGCACCTGCGCGGCAGCGGCTCGGGCACGGTGGCCGGCAGCTCCAAGTTCGGCGGCATCCTCGGCGCGGCGCTGGCCTGGTTCGGCTTCTTCGACCACTTCCTGCTGTCGGCCGTCCTGCTGGCCGTGCCGATGCTGGCCTCGGCGCTGATGCTCTGGCGCAGCGGCGTGGAGACGCGCGGCATCGGGCTCGAAGATATCCAGACCGCCATGAGCCAACACTGACCCGACAACAAGGACCAGAGGGCTTTCCGTGCGCCACCATGTTCCCCGCAACCGCGTCTTGCGCCTGATCCGCACGCGGCCTCGCATCTTCATCGCGGCGGCCGTCGGCCTGCTCGTCTACTTCCTGCTGCCCCAGGATGTCGCCAGCCACACGGTGACCCGCGCGCTGATCGGCTGGAACACCGGGGCGTTCCTGTACGTGCTGCTGGCCGGCATCATGATGACGCGCACCTCGTCGCAAGGCCTGCGGCATCGCGCCCAGCTCCAGGACGACGGCGCCTGGGTGCTGCTGCTGCTCGTGGTGTTCTCGACGATCGCCAGCCTCGCGGCCATCGCCGTCGAACTCGCCGTGGTGAAGGACATGCACGGCCTGCTGCGCACCGCGCACATCGCGCTGGCCGGCGTCACGGTGCTGTCGTCCTGGGCGTTCACGCAGGTCATGTTCGCGCTGCACTACGCCCACGACTACTACGCCGACGTCTGCAGGGGCCAGCCGCCCAGCCTGCAATTCCCCGGCGAAGAGCCGCCCAGCTACAGCGACTTCTTCTACTTCTCCGCCATCATCGGCACCTCGGGCCAGACCGCCGATGTCTCGCTGGCGAGCCGCGCCATGCGCCGCACCGGCAGCCTGCACTGCATCCTGGCGTATCTGTTCAACACGACCGTGCTCGCGCTGCTGATCAATATCGGCGCCAGCCTTTTCTAGGCCAGCCAACGGGTTTGCTCGGTCAGTTATACTATCCCCCCCTAGAGGATACGAATCGAGCAAGACCATGGCAGCCCACGCCAGCTACCCCGACATCGTCAAGCGCCTGAAGCGCGCCGAAGGCCACCTGCGCAGCATTGTCGTGATGCTCGAAGACGGCCGCGACTGCCTGGACATCGCCCAGCAGCTCCAGGCCGTCGAGAAGGCCGTGGCCGGGGCCAAGAAGACGCTGGTCCACGACCATATCGACCATTGCCTCGACGAGGCCGTCGCCCAGGGAACGAAGCGCGCCGACGAAGCGGTGCGCGAGTTCAAGGCCATCACCAAATACCTCTGAGGCCTTGCGACATGACCGATTTCGCCGCCCTTCTCAGCCAAGGCCAGCCCTGGCTCTTCGTCCCCAGCGCCATCGCCCTGGGCGCCCTGCACGGCCTCGAGCCCGGCCACTCCAAGACCATGATGGCGGCCTTCATCGTCGCCGTGCGCGGCACGGTGCGGCAAGCCATGCTGCTGGGTGTGTCGGCCACGCTGTCGCACACGGCCGTGGTGTGGCTCGTCGCGCTCGCGGGCCTGTGGCTCGGACGCCAGTGGGAGGGTGAAGCCCTCGAATCGTGGTTCCAGCTGCTTTCGGGCGTGATGATCATCAGCATCGCTGCGTGGATGGCCTGGCGCGTGTTCAACAACAAGAGCGCCTGCGGCCATGATCATTCGCACGATCACGGCCACTCGCATGGTCACGGCCATGGCCACGCGCATCACGAGCACCATGAGCACGGCAGAGCCTGCACGCAAGATCACGGGCATGCCCCTCACGAGAGTCGTGACCACGGCCATGACCAGGGCGCCCACGACGAGGCGATGACGCTGCGCCACCAGTACCCGCAGCACCATGCGACGACGCGCCAGGTCATCATGTTCGGCCTGACCGGCGGCCTGCTGCCCTGCCCGGCCTCGATCAGCGTGCTGCTCGTCTGCCTGCAGCTCAAGAAGCTGGCGCTGGGCATGGCCCTGGTGCTGTGCTTCAGCATCGGCCTGGCAGCGACGCTGGTCGCCGCCGGTGTCGTGGCCGCGCTCGGTGCCCGCCACGCCGCATCGCGCATGGGACGCTTCACGGCCTGGCTCGACAAGGCCCCGCTGATCTCCGCGGCGATGATCGCCGCGGTCGGCGTCTACGTGACCGTGCAGGGCCTGCAGGCCCTGGCCTGAACGTAGCGCGTTACTTGAGCTGAACGCCGGCGGCGTCGAACACGCTCACGTCCACCGGGATCGCCGGCCGCACGCTTTGCGTGACGGTGCAGAAGTCCTCGAACTGCACCAGCACCCGATCCAGGTGCGCCAGCGCCGCCGCCTCGACGCCGAGCGTCAGCTTCGCATGCAGGGCGACCACGCGCACGCGGCCCGCCTCGTTGCGGCCGAGCTCGGCCACGATCTCGCCGCTGAGCGGCTCCGGCGCCTGCTTGTACTTGCGCAGCGCGAACAGCAACGAGTCCAGCAGGCAGTTGCCGACAGCCGCCGCCAACAACTGGACCGGCGACGGGCCGCTGCCCTGCCCGGTCGGCGGCGGCTCATCGCAGACGAGCTCTGGCACGCTCGCGCCGAAGCTCGCCGTGAAGGCGAAATCGGCCCGCTGGGCCAGTTGAACTTTGATCCGGTCGTCGTCTGCCAAGGGCTTCTCCATCGCACTGAATTGAACACGCCCGCGCATTTGAACCAATGTCGCGAGGCTTGCCTGCATTCCCTGCGCATGCCACTCGGGATTGCGGGGATTTGCGCCGCGTATGCTCGCCGCCTGATGCCGCCCGATACCTCGCCCGCCCCCCGCCGCGAAGCCTTTGCCTACTGGCTCAAGCTCGGCTTCATCAGCTTCGGCGGCCCCGCCGGACAGATCGCGTTGATGCACGAGGAACTCGTCGTGCGCAAGCGCTGGATCTCGGAGCGACGTTTCCTGCACGCGCTGAACTTCTGCATGCTGCTGCCCGGCCCCGAGGCCCAGCAGCTCGCGACCTACCTCGGCTGGCTGATGCACCGCACTCGCGGCGGACTCGTGGCGGGCGTGTTCTTCGTGCTGCCCTCGTTCTTCGTGCTCACGGCGCTTTCATGGGTGTACATGGCCTGGGGGCAGGTGCCGGTCGTTGCGGGCGTGTTCCACGGACTGAAGCCCGCCGTGACGGCACTCGTCGTGCAGGCCGGCTGGCGCATCGGCTCGCGCACGCTGCGCAATCGCTGGCTGTGGGGCATCGCGCTGGCGGCGTGGGCGGCGCTGGCACTGCTGCAGCTGCCGTTCCCGTTGATCATCGGCGGCGCCGCGCTGGCCGGCGTGGCCGGGCAGCGCCTCGCGCCGCAAGCGTTCACGCGGAGCAGCTTGCATGCCGAAGCCGACGCACCCAACACCGACGCCCTGATCGGCGACGACACGCCGACGCCGCCGCACGCGCGCTTTGCCTGGCCGCGCTTCGTCCGCACGGCCCTGGTCGGCCTCGGCCTCTGGGGCGGCGGCATGGGCCTGCTGCTCGCCGGGCTCGGCGCCCGCGCCGTGCTCACGCAGATGGCCTGGTTCTTCACCAAGGCCGCCTTGCTGACCTTCGGCGGCGCGTATGCCGTACTGCCCTATGTGTTCCAGGGGGCCGTCGAGCAGCAGCACTGGCTCAGCGGGGCGCAGATGATGGATGGCCTCGCGCTCGGCGAAACCACGCCGGGGCCGCTGATCATGGTCGTGGCATTCGTCGGCTTCGTCGGCGGCTGGACGCAGGGCGTGTCCGCCGCTGCGCCGTGGCTCGGCGGCGTCACGGCGGCAGCGCTGGTCTGCTTCTTCACCTTCCTGCCGTCCATCCTGTTCGTGCTGCTTGGCGCGCCCTTCATCGAATCGACGCGTGACCAGCCGCGCCTGGCCGCACCGCTGGCGGCGATCACGGCCGCCGTCGTCGGCGTCATCGCCAACCTCGCGCTGACCTTCGCCTGGCAGGTGTTCCGGCCGGCCGGCGCGATCGACGGACCGGCCGTCCTGATCGGCGCGCTGGCCCTGCTCGCGCTGCTGCGCTGGCGCCTGGGCGTGATCCCGGTGCTGCTGGCCTCAGGCGCGGCCGGCGCCCTGCTGGCCCTCGCCTGACGCGGGGCGCCAACGCCGCAGCGACAAGGCATTCGCCACGACGCTGACGCTCGACAGCGCCATGGCCGCGCCCGAGAACTCCGGACTCAGCAGGCCCGCCATGGCAAGCGGGATGCCGAGCACGTTGTAGCCGAGCGCCCAGAACAGGCCCTGGCGGATCTTGGCCTCGGTGCGGCGCGACAGCGCGATCGCGTCGGCAACGAGCCGCGGGTCGCCGCGCATCAGCGCGATGCCGCTCGACTGCAGAGCAACGTCGCTGCCGCTCTCCATCGCCAGGGCGACATCGGCGACGGCCAGCGCCGGCGCGTCGTTGATGCCATCGCCGACCATCGCGACGACGGCGCCCTGCGCCCGCCAGGCCGCGATGCGATCAGCCTTGTCGGCCGGGAGCAGGCCCGCCTGGAACTCTTCGATGCCGAGTTCTCGCGCGACCGCAGCGACGCTCGCGGGCGCGTCGCCGCTGAGCAGGGCCGTGCGCAGGCCTTCCGCATGCAGCGCCGCGATGGCCGCTTGCGCTGCGGGCTTGATGCGATCACCGAAGGCCAGCCGGCCCAGCACGCGCGCGCCCTGCGGCGTCCGCTCGATCAGCCACGACAGGCTTTGCGGCGCATCCTTCCCGGCAGCGAAGGCTGCGAGGTCGGCGCCCTGTTCCTCGGCGAGCCGCGTGCTGCCGAGCAGCAGCTCGCGGCCCTCGACCTGGGCGGCGACACCGCGCCCCGGCAGCGCGCGGGCCTCGCTGGCCGGCGGCACGGCGAGACCCCGCGCCGCGTCGAGCACCGCCTGCGCGAGCGGATGCGTGCTCGTGCCTTGCAGTGCCGCGCACAGGCGCAGCAGCTCCTCGCGCGGGACGCCGGGCGCGGGATCCGCTTGCGCGAGCACGGGCCGGCCCTCGGTCAGCGTGCCGGTCTTGTCGAAAGCGACGCAGCTGACGCGATGCGCCGCCTCCAGTGCCGCTGCGTCGCGGATCAGGATGCCGCGCCGCGCCGCCGCACCCATGCCGGCGATCAGCGCGATCGGCGTCGCCAGGCCCAGCGCGCAGGGGCAGGCGATGACGAGCACGCTCACGGCCGTGATCAAGGCGCGCTCAAGCCCCGCGCCGGCCGCCCACCAGCCCAGGCCCGTGAGCAGCGCCAGCACGACGACGACCGGCACGAAGACCTCGGCCACGCGGTCGACCGTGTGCTGCACTGGCGCCTTGCTGGCCTGCGCCGACGCGACGCGCTCGACGATGCGCGCGAGCAGGCTTTGCGCGCCGACGGCCGTGGCGCGCACGAGCAGCAAGGCCTCGCCGTTGATGCTGCCGCCGATCACGCGCTCGCCAACGCCCTTGGCCACGGGCAGGGGTTCGCCGGTCAGCAGGGCCTCGTCGAGATGACTCTGGCCTTCGACGATCTCACCGTCCACGGCCACCGCTTCGCCGGGCCGCACCACGACCAGGTCGCCCAGCCCGACGCTTGCAATCGGCACGCGAACCTCGCGCACGCCGACGCGCACCACGGCCTCGGTGGGCCGCAGGGCCTGCAGCGCGCGGATCGCGTCGGCCGCCTGGCGCTTGGCGCGTGCTTCCAGCCATTTGCCCAGGCGCACCAGCGTGATGACGACGGCCGCCGCCTCGAAATACAGCGCCCCACCCTGCCCCGCGAGCCATGAATACAGAGACAGGCCAAACGCGGCCGAAGTGCCGAGCGCGATGAGCAGGTCCATATTGCCGGCACGCGCCTTGAGCGCGCGCCATGCTGCCGCGTAGAAGCGCGCGCCGAGTCCGAACTGCACCGGCATGGCGAGCAGGCATTGCACGCCGGCGGGCAGCATCCAGTGCACGCCCAGCGGCATCAGCAGCATGGGCGCCAGCAGCGGCGCGCTGAGCAACAGCCCGGCGGCAACCCACCAGGCCTCGCGATCGGGTCTCGGGCGCGCCGCCGCGGTGCCGGGCTCGGGCAAGGCACCGAGCTGATAACCGGCTGCCTCGACGGCAGCGGCGAGCGTGGCCAGGGACACGTCGCCCTGCACGCGCGCCTGCTCGGTCGCGAGATTGACGCTGGCCGCGGCCACACCTGGGACGGCCTTGAGCGCACGCTCGACGCGCGCCACGCAGGCCGCGCAGCTCATGCCTTCGATGGGGAGATCCCAGGTCGTGGCGGAAATATTCGACTCCATGGCATCAGTACACCACGGCGAATCCCGGAGGCTGCATCTACAAGAAAAAAGGCGCGTCCGCGGCCTGGCCCGCGCGACGCGCCAAAGCGCTCGGGGAGGAGGGTCAGCCGAGGCGCACCGGTACGAAAATCCGTTGATTGCCGCGCTGGATCAGCAGCGCCACCGACTTGTTGGCGCCCGCGACGATGTGGCGCACCTGGTCGACCGAGTTCACCGGCGTGCCGTTGATCGAGAGCAGCACGTCGCCGGGCTGCACGCCCGCCTGGGCCGCCGCGCCGCTGGCGTCCTCGATGACGAGGCCGTTGGCGATGCCGGTGTCGCGGCGCTCGTCAGGCTGCAGCGGACGCAGCGAGAGGCCCAGCTTGGCGCCCGGCGAGGCCTTGTCGCCGCCGGAAGCCAGCTGGCCGCGCTTGTCGGCCGAGTTGCCGAGCTTGACGCCGATGTCGACGTGCTTGCCTTCGCGCCAGACGTCGAGCTTGACGGACTCGCCCGGCGTCTGCAGGCCGATGATGTTGGGCAGGTCGCTCGACGCGATGATGTCCTTGCCATCGACCTTGAGGATCACGTCGCCGGCCTTGATGCCGGCCTTGGCGGCCGGGCTGCCTTCCTCGACGCTGGCGACCAGCGCGCCGGCCGGGCGATCGAGCTTGAAGGAGTCGGCGAAGGTCTGGTTCACGTCCTGGATCGTCACGCCCAGGCGTGCATGCTCGGCCTTGCCCGACTTGACGATCTGCTGCTCGACACGTTGCGCCACGTCGATCGGGATCGCGAAGGACAGGCCCTGGTAGCCGCCCGTCTGGCTGTAGATCTGCGAGTTGATGCCCACGACCTCGCCGCGCGTGTTGAACAGCGGGCCGCCCGAGTTGCCGGGGTTCACCGCCACGTCGGTCTGGATGAAGGGCACGTAGCTTTCGTCGGGCGACAGCGTGCGGCCCTTGGCGCTGACGACGCCGGCCGTCACGCTGTTCTCGAAGCCGAAGGGCGAGCCGATGGCCAGCACCCATTCGCCGACGCGCAGGTCCTTGGTCGAGCCCAGGCGCACGGTCGGCAGGCTCTTGGCGTCGATCTTGAGCACGGCCACGTCGGTCTGCGGATCGGAGCCCAGCACCTTGGCCTTGAACTCGCGGCGGTCGGTCAGCTTGACGATGACTTCCTGGGCGTCGCGCACGACGTGGGCGTTGGTCAGGATCACGCCGTCGCTGCTGATGATGAAGCCCGAGCCTTCGCCGTGCACCGGCTGCTGGCGCACATTGGGCGCGCCCTGGCCCTGGAAGCGGCGGAAGAACTGGAAGAAGGGATCGTTCGGGTCCATGCCCGGGATGTTGGGCATGGCGTTGACGGTCTTGACCGTGCCCGTCACGCTGATGTTGACGACGGCCGGGCCGTTCTGCGCCGTGATCGTGGCGAAGTCGGGCAGTGCCATCGGCACGGCGGCAGGTGCAGCGGCGGCCGCAGCTGCAACCGTGCTCGTCGCGACCGAGGCCGCGCTGACCGCGGCCGGCGCGACCGCCGACGCCATGGCCGGCGTGGCCGCCTGCGCCGTACGCTGCAGCGCGAGCGCGCCGATCGCACCGCCGCCGAGCCCGACCATGCCAGCCGCAGCCAGGGCCCAGACCAGTCGCTTGGCGGAGATCATTGTTTCGCTTGCCATATGGGTTCCTTCCTGCGGACGAGAGGCGATGGCGGGACTGTCGAGCGAGGCGCTTAGTTGCCTCTTAAACAGACGGCGTTGCAGCCGCATCGGCCGACGCAAACACGACGTCCACGCGCAGGCCGCCGAGCGCCTGCGACGCATCGAGCACGAGCCGTGCGCCGTGCCGCTCGGCGATGGCGTTGACGATGGACAGGCCCAGGCCGCTGCCGCTCGCTTCCTGCGGCCGGTCGGGGCTGCGGTAGAAGCGGTCGAGCACGCGCTCGCGCTCCTGCGGCGGGATGCCGGGGCCGTTGTCTTCGACGCGCAGGCGCACTTCGCGCGTGCCCGGTTCGGCCACGAGGCTCACATCGACCTTGCCGCCTTCGGGGGCGTACTTGATGGCGTTGTCGACGAGATTGCGCATGAGCACGGCCAGCGCATCGGGCTGGCCCGGTACCGTGGCGGCGTCGAGCCGCGCGAGGCCGAGGTCGATGCCGCGCGCCTGCGCCGCCGCGGCGTGCTCGCCCACGACCTGCTCCACGAGCGGCGCCAGCACCACCGGCTGGCGCGGCGCACCTTGCGTGTCGTGTCGCGCGAGCAGCAGCAGTTGCTCGACAAGCCGGCTCGCGCGGTCGATGCCGGCGGCCAGGCGGGTCTGCGCGAGCTGCCGTGCCGCCTCGTCCGGGGCGCGCTGCAGCAGCTGAACCTGCAGCTTGAGCGCCGTCAGCGGCGAGCGCAGCTCGTGCGCCGCGTCGGCCACGAAATGCTGTTGCGCCTCGAAGGACTGCTGCACGCGCCCGAGCAGCGAGTTGAACTCTCCGACCATCGGCTGGATCTCGGCCGGCAGGCCTTCGGACGCCACCGGCGCAAGGTCGTCGGCGGCACGCCGTGACAGCTGGGCACGCACGCGCTCGACCGGCGCGAGCGAATGGCTCACGACCCAGCCCACCACGATCATCAGCAGCGGCACCATGGCCGCCACCGGGACCACGGTGCGAACCGCGAGGCGCCGGGCAAGGCGCTCGCGCACGGCCAGCTCCTGCGCGACCTGCACGGTCTGCCCGCCGCTCTGGACCGACAGCACGCGGTACATGTGATCGTTGACCGTGACGTTGGAGAAGCCCAGCACCGCACGCGCCGGCATGCGCGCCCGCGCGGTCGACTGGAAGACCTGCAGGCCTTCGGCCGTCCAGGCCTGGATGACGAGCTCCATGTCGTCGTTGCTGTCGTGGACGCCGCCGCTGAGGCTGCCGCCGAGCGACAGCGCCATCTGCTGCATGTGGTAGTCGAAGATCTGGTCGGCTTCCTGCAGCGCGGTACGGTAGCTGCTCCAGGCCTGCAGCGCGGCGGCCAGACAGACGGCGCCGAGCAGGAAGATCAACAAGCGGCCCTTGAGCGAGGCCGAGGTGGTACGGATCCAGGCCGGCAGCCGCAGCGCCCAGCTCATTCCTTGGGCACCAGGTAGCCGAGGCCGCGCACCGTCTGGATCACGCCGGCGCCGAGCTTCTTGCGCAGGCCGTGCACGTAGACCTCGACGGCATTGCTGCTGATCTCGTCCTTCCAGCCGTAGAGCTTTTCCTCGATCTGCTGGCGCGAGAGCACCAGGCCCGGACGCGCCAGCAAGGGCTCCAGCACCGACCATTCGCGTGCCGAGAGCAGCACGGGCTGGCCGTTGACCGTGGCCTCGTGCGTGGCCGGGTTGAGCGCGACGCCGAGGTGTTCGTAGATCGGTTCGGCGCGCCCTTGCGCCCGACGCAGCAGCGCACGCACGCGGGCCAGCAGCTCGTCGAGCTCGAAGGGCTTGATGACGTAGTCGTCGGCGCCGGCGTCCAGGCCTTCGACGCGCTGCGGCAGCGCGTCGCGTGCGGTCATCACGAGCACCGGCAGGCGCTGCTTGCGCGCCCGCGCCGCGCGCAGCACGGCGAGGCCGTCCATGCGCGGCAGGCCGAGGTCGAGCAGCATCAGGTCGTAGTTCTGGCTCTGCAGGGCGGTGTTGGCCATCTCGCCGTCGCGCACCCAGTCCACGGCGTAGCTTTCGGCGCGCAGCAGGTCGAGCAGCGGCTCGCCAATCATCTGGTCGTCTTCGACAAGAAGCAGTCGCATGGAGTTCCCTATTCCCCTCTTGGCGGCGATTGTCGGCGTGGGCCGGCGGCGCGGCATTAGCTCCGCCTTAACGGAAATGGCACGCCCAGCCCGATCGAGCCCGGAGCCGAACCGCTTGCAATTCCGTCGGATTTGTTTACAGCGGCCCTTCAAAAATAGCGGCCACTAGCCCGTTTGAGCCAAATCCGTCACAAATTCTCAACAAAATCAAACCCTTAAATTTTCAACAAGACGACTGGCCCGAAATTTGCATGTGTGACCAACATCATGAATAACTGTTGAGGGTGAAGGTCATGAGAAAGACTTTGTTGGCAGGTGCCGCGGCAGTCGCACTGCTTGCGGGCCACGCCGCCCGGGCGGATCAAATCATCCAGAACGGCACATTTGCAAGCGGCCTGAGCGGCTGGGAAAGCACGTTCGGTTTCGATTCGACGCGTAGCGCCACGGCCGACGGCAGCGGCTCGGCCGACACTGCCGCCACTTACTACCCCGGTAGTGACGCCAGCCAGATTCCGCCGACCACGTGCTGCGCGCACCTCATTCAGACCGTCACCGATACGGCCGGCGCCAGCTACATGCTGAGCCTTTCGGCGATGGAAAATGCCGGCCCGACTTCAGCCATTGCCGTGTACTGGAACGGCGTGCTGGAAGACTCGTGGATCAACCCAGCGAACAACACGATTCCCAACTGGGTCTCGCTTGTCGGCTCAGGCAGCTACGTCGGCACGGGCTCGGATGTCTTCGAGCTGGTGGCCTACCAGAACCCGGCGACCATCTGGGTCGACAACATTTCGCTGTCGTCCGGCGCCCCATCGACGAACACCGTCCCGGAGCCCGCATCCTTGCTGCTCGTCGGTGCCGCACTGGCCGGCGCTGCCGCCGCACGCCGCCGCAAGGCCCGCTGATATCCGTCGCGTCGGCCGCTCGCGCGGCCTGAATCGCGACCCGAAAGGCGCCGAGGTTTCGGCGCCTTTTTTCATTCCCGGCGCAGCTACAATGCGCCCCGCCAGGAGAGTGCCGCCGGAGCAGATTTCCGGACGGCCGCCGAAGGCGCAGGGGTTGCATGCAGCCCCGAACGCTCAGGCAAAAGGACTGGCAAGACGCCCAGGCGCTTATGTATTTAAGCGGGGCGTTCCTCACTGGAGAGAGACGGGTCTGCGAGCCCGTCCACCGAAGGGGCAAGCGGCAGACTTCGCGGTCGGCCGCCAATCTCTCAGGTAAAGCGGACAGCGGGGGCATCCAAGAAGCACAACACTTCCCTTTTGGAGCCCTGAGTCCATGTCCGCCGCCGCACTTCAGCAAACGCCCCTGCACGCCCTGCATCTCGAACTTGGGGCCAAGATGGTTCCCTTCGCCGGCTACGACATGCCGGTGCAGTACCCGACAGGCGTGATGGCCGAGCACAAGCACACGCGTGCTGCCGCCGGCCTCTTCGACGTCTCGCACATGGGCCAGGTGCTGCTGGTCGGCACTGACGCCGCCAGCGCGCTCGAGACCATCGTGCCCGTGGACATCGTCGACCTCGGCCTCAACAAGCAGCGCTACGCCCTCTTCACCGACGAGCACGCCGGCATCCTCGACGACCTGATGGTCTGCCGCCGCGAGGACGGCCTGTTCGTCGTCGTCAACGCCGGCTGCCGCGACCAGGACATCGCCCACATGCAAAAGCACCTGGGCAGCCGTTGCGAGGTCCGCCCGATGCCCGAGCGCGCCCTGCTGGCCCTGCAGGGCCCGGCGGCCGTCACCGCGCTCGCGCGCCTGAACACCGACGTGGCCAAGCTCGTCTTCATGACCGGCGGCTTCTTCGAGCTCGATGGCATTCCCGTCTACCTGACCCGCTCGGGCTATACCGGCGAAGACGGCTACGAGATCTCGGTCGCGGCCGAGCAATCCGTCGCGCTGGCGCGCAAGCTGCTCGCCATGGACGAGGTCAAACCCATCGGCCTGGGCGCGCGCGACTCGCTGCGCCTGGAAGCCGGCCTGTGCCTGTACGGCCATGACATCGACACGACGACGACGCCCGTCGAGGCCGCGCTGACGTGGGCGATCCAGAAGGTGCGCCGTGCCGGTGGCGCGCGTGCCGGCGGCTACCCCGGCGCGGCCGTGATCGACCGCCAGTTCGCCGAAGGCGTGGCGCGCAAGCGCGTCGGCCTCGTCAGCAGCGAGCGCATGCCCGTGCGCGAAGGCTGCAAGATCGTCGACGCCGCCGGCCAGGAGATCGGCGTCGTCACCAGCGGCACCCTCGGCCCGACGGTCGGCAAGCCGGTGGCGCTGGCCTACCTCGCCACGAGCTTTGCGGCGCAGGGCACCGAAGTCTTCGCCGTGGTCCGCGACAAGCGCACGCCGATGACGGTGAGCCCGACGCCCTTCACTCCCAACAACTACTTCCGCGGCTGAAACCGCATAACTACGGAGCTTTGAGCATGAGCATCAAGTACACGCCCGATCACGAGTGGGTCGAAGTCCACGGCGATGGCACGGTCACCGTCGGCATCACGGTGCACGCGCAGGACGCGCTCGGCGACGTGGTCTTCGTCGACCTGCCCGAAGTCGGCAAGAGCTTCGGCGCCAAGGACACGGCCGGCGTGGTCGAGTCCGTCAAGGCCGCGGCCGACGTCTACATGCCCGTGAGCGGCCAGGTCGTCGAGGTCAACGAGACCCTGCGCAACGACCCGGCCCTGGCCAACAGCGACCCGCTCAAGGCCGGCTGGTTCTTCAAGGTCAAGCTGTCCAACCCGGCCGAGCTCGACGGCCTGATGGACTCCACCGCCTACGACGAGCTGGTCAAGAACAGCTGATTGCCCCGCGAGGCCGCGCCCGAACCAGGGCGCGGCCGCCCCAGATTTTTCCGGAACCACCGACCATGCTGATGTCCGCCCTCAAGCCTCTTGGCGAACTCGAGAACCACGACGAATTCCAAGCCCGCCACATCGGCCCCGACGCCGCCGATGAAGCCGGCATGCTCACGGTCATCGGTTCGGCCTCGCGCCGCGCCCTGATCGACGCCGTCGTGCCCGCGGGCATCAAGCGCTCCGTGGGCATGAAGCTCCCGGCCGCGCTGACCGAAGCCGCCGCACTGGCCGAGCTCAAGCAGGTCGCTGCCAAGAACAAGGTCCTCAAGAGCCATATCGGCCAGGGCTACTACGACACCCTGACGCCCGGCGTCATCCTGCGCAACATCCTTGAAAACCCGGCCTGGTACACCGCTTACACGCCCTACCAGGCCGAGATCTCGCAGGGCCGCATGGAAGCCCTGGTGAACTTCCAGACCATGGTCTGCGACCTCACCGGCATGGCCATCGCCAACGCGTCGATGCTCGACGAAGCCACCTCCGCCGCCGAAGCCATGACGCTGGCCGCGCGCGTGGGCAAGAGCAAGTCCAAGGTCTTCTTCGTGGCCGACGACGTGCTGCCGCAGACGCTCGAAGTCGTGCGCACGCGCGCCACGCCGCTGGGCTTCACGGTGCAGGTCGGCCCCGCCGCCGACGCCGGCAAGAGCGAGTGCTTCGCCGCGCTGGTCCAGTACCCCGGCGTCAACGGCACGGTGCGTTCGCTCAATGCGATCGCCGAGGCCGTCCACGCGCAAGGCGCCGTGCTGATCGCCGCCTGCGACCTGCTGGCCCTGACCCTGCTCACGCCCCCGGGCGAGCAAGGCGCGGACATCGCCGTCGGCACGACGCAGCGCTTCGGCATGCCGATGTGCAACGGCGGCCCGCACGCCGCCTTCATGGCCTGCAAGGACGAGTTCAAGCGCAACCTGCCGGGCCGCCTCGTCGGCGTCAGCGTCGACACGCACGGCAATCCGGCCTACCGCCTCGCGCTGCAGACGCGCGAGCAGCACATCCGCCGCGAGAAGGCCACGTCCAATATCTGCACGGCGCAGGTGCTGCCCGCCGTCGTGGCCAGCATGTATGCGGTCTATCACGGCCCGCAAGGCCTCAAGCGCATTGCGCAGCGCGTTGCCAGCTTCACCGCCGTGCTGGCCCAGGCGCTCGGCGTGAAGGCTGCAGCCTTCGACACGATCGAAGTCCCGGCTGATGTGGACGCGCTGCTGGCCAAGGCCGTCGCCGCCGGCATGAACCTGCGCCGCGCCTCCGCCAAGAGCGTTTCCATCTCGCTCGACGAGACGACGACGCGCGCCGACGTGCAGGCCATCGCGGCCCTGTTCGGCAAGACGGTGGACTTCGCCGCCTTCGAGAAGGGCATCGCCAGCCTGATCCCGGCCGAGCTGCAGCGCACTTCCGCCTATCTCACGCACCCTGTCTTCAACACGCACCACTCCGAGACGGAGATGCTGCGCTACATCCGCTCGCTGTCGGACAAGGACCTCGCGCTCGACCGCTCGATGATCCCGCTGGGCTCGTGCACGATGAAGCTCAACGCGACCAGCGAGATGATCCCCATCACCTGGCCCGAGTTCGCCGCCATCCACCCGTTCGCGCCGCAGGACCAGCTCGCGGGCTACACGCTGCTCAACGAGCAGCTGACCGGCTGGCTCTGCCAGGCCACCGGCTACGCCGGCATCAGCCTGCAGCCCAATGCCGGCTCGCAGGGCGAGTACGCCGGCCTGCTGGCCATCAAGGCCTGGCACGACGCGCGCGGCGACGTGCACCGCAACATCTGCCTGATCCCCGAATCGGCCCACGGCACCAACCCGGCCTCGGCCCAGATGGTGGGCATGCAGGTCGTGGTCACCAAGTGCGACAAGGAAGGAAACATCGACCTCGCCGACCTCGAGGCCAAGTGCGTGCAGCACGCCGACAAGCTCGCCGCGATCATGATCACCTACCCCTCGACGTACGGCGTGTTCGACACGCACGTCAAGGAGATCTGCGCCCTGGTCAAGAAGCACGGCGGCCGCGTCTACGTCGACGGCGCCAACATGAACGCGCTGGTCGGCGTGGCCGCGCCGGGCGAGTTCGGCGGCGACGTGTCGCACCTGAACCTGCACAAGACCTTCTGCATCCCGCACGGTGGCGGCGGCCCGGGAGTCGGCCCCGTCTGCGTGGTGGCCGATCTCGTGCCGCACCTGCCGGCGCACCGCACGGCCGGACTCGGCACCGACAGCAATATCGGCGCCGTCTCGGCCGCGCCGCTGGGCAACGCGGCCGTGCTGCCGATCAGCTGGATGTACGTGCGCATGATGGGCGCCCAGGGCCTGACCAACGCCACCGAGACGGCCATCCTCTCGGCCAACTACGTGGCCGCGCGCCTGTCCGACGCCTTCGACATCCACTTCAGCGGCAACATCGCCGGCGTCAAGGGCGGCGGCGTCGCGCACGAGTGCATCCTGGACCTGCGTCCGCTCAAGGACACCAGCGGCATCAGCGCCGAGGACGTCGCCAAGCGCCTGATCGACTACGGCTTCCACGCGCCGACGCTGTCGTTCCCGGTGCCCGGCACGCTGATGGTCGAGCCGACCGAAAGCGAGAGCAAGTTCGAGCTGGACCGCTTCTGCGACGCCATGCTGCAGATCCGCGCCGAGATCGCCCAGGTCGAAGGCGGCGCCTGGCCCAAGGACGACAACCCGCTCGTCAACGCCCCGCACACGGCCGAAAGCCTGCTCAAGGCCGAATGGCCGCACGCCTACAGCCGCGAGGACGCCGCCTATCCGGTGGCGACGCTGCGCCGCCAGAAGTACTGGTCGCCGGTCGGCCGCGTGGACAACGTCTACGGCGACCGCAACCTGTTCTGCTCCTGCGTGCCGCTCTCCGAGTACGAAAGCTGAAGGTAGCGATATGGCCGTCTCCGTCTTCGACCTCTTCAAGATCGGCATCGGCCCGTCGAGCTCCCACACGGTGGGCCCGATGCGCGCGGCGCGGCTCTTCGTGCTGCGCCTCGAGCACGAGGGCCTGCTCGAGCGCACGGCGCGCGTCAGCTCGCAGCTCTACGGCTCGCTGGGCGCCACGGGCAAGGGCCACGGCAGCGACAAGGCCGTGCTGCTGGGCCTGGCCGGACATGAGCCGGACAGCGTCGATGTCGAGCAGGTAGAGAGTTACCTGAGCGCCATCCGCGCCGGCGACCTGCTCCTGCTCGGGCGCCAGCGCATCGCCTTCGACGAAGCGCGCGACCTGACCTTCTTCCGCCGCCAGAGCCTGCCGCTGCACGCCAACGGCATGCGCTTCTCGGCCTTCGACGCCGAAGGCGCGCTGCTGGTCGAGAAGGTCTTCTACTCCGTCGGCGGCGGCTTTGTCGTCAGCGAGGAAGTGCTGGCCGACGGCTCCAAGCAGAAGGTCATCGCGCCCGACGCGACGGTGCTGCCCTACCCCTTCAAGACCGGCGACGAGCTGCTCGTGCTGGCCAAGCGCTTCGGCCTCAGCATCGCCGAGATCATGCGCCGCAACGAGAGCCACTGGCGCCCCGAGGCCGACACGCGCGCCGGCCTGCTGCGCATCTGGCAGGTCATGCAGGACTGCGTGGCGCGCGGCCTCAAGACCGAAGGCGTCCTGCCGGGTGGCTTCAAGGTCAAGCGCCGTGCGCCGCAGCTCTACCGCGCGCTCACCGCCAACCCGGAGCAGGCACTGCGCGATCCGCTGCAGGTCATGGACTGGGTCAACCTCTACGCGCTCGCCGTCAACGAAGAAAACGCCGCCGGCGGCCGTGTCGTCACGGCGCCGACCAATGGCGCCGCCGGCATCGTGCCCGCGGTGCTGCACTACTACACGCGCTTCTTCCACGGTGCCAACGAAGACGGCGTGATCGACTTCCTGCTGACCGCCGCCGCCATCGGCATCCTCTACAAAGAGAACGCCAGCATCAGCGGCGCCGAGGTCGGCTGCCAGGGCGAGGTCGGCGTGGCCTGCTCGATGGCCGCGGGCGCGCTGTGCCAGGTCATGGGCGGCACGCCCGAGCAGGTCGAGAACGCCGCCGAGATCGGCATGGAGCATCACCTCGGCCTGACCTGCGACCCGGTCGGCGGCCTCGTGCAGATCCCCTGCATCGAGCGCAACGCGATCGCGTCCGTCAAGGCCATCAACGCCGCGCGCATGGCGCTGCGCGGCGACGGCACGCACTACGTGAGCCTCGACAAGGTCATCAAGACCATGCGCGACACCGGCGCCGACATGATGACCAAGTACAAGGAAACGGCGCGCGGCGGCCTGGCGGTCAACATCGTCGAGTGCTGAAACCTGCCCAACCTGCAGGGGCATCGAATCGGCGTCTTTGGTGATTTGATAAAATCTTTTCGTTTTTATCGTTTCAACAATAACCCGACGGGACGACGCATCTGCGCCGATCCCACAGGCTCCGTCGGTAGCGAGGTTTTGCATGCGTGGCTGTCTCCTGACGATCCTCGCCGGGGCCATGGCGTTCGGGTCGGCTGTCGCCAATGAGCGCCCACGCCTGCACGTCGCGACGGACCATGTGCCGCCGCTGGCCTTCGCCGAGGACGGCGTCTTCGGCGGCCTGGCGATCGAGCTGATGAACCGCGCGGCCCGCGATGCCGGCGTCGCTGTCGACTACATTGAAATGCCCTGGCCGCGGGCCATCAATACCTTCGCCCACACGCCGAACGAATGCCTGATCGGCATCGGCCGCACGCCCGAGCGCGAAGCGCAATACCTCTGGGTCGGGCCCTTCGCCCATGGCGGCGTGGGCCTCTTTGCCCTGGCTTCGCGGCCGATGGTGCTCAAGAGCGTCGACGACGTGATCGACCGCCACCTGGTGGTCGGCGTCGCCAAGGACGATGTGGCGCAGAGCTTCACCAAGCACATCGACGGCCTGCAGGTGGCCGATATCGCGCTGCAGGTCAACGCCCCGCGCATGCTCGAAAAAGGCCGCTTCGACCTCTGGGCCACCGGCGCGATCCTGGGCCGTTTCCGCGCCGCGGCGCAGGGCGTGGCCGTGCGCGAAGTGCTGCGGCTGCGCAATATCGACGTGTCGCTGGGCTGCGCGCCCGGGACGGACACCGCCGTGCTCGGGCGGCTCCAGGCGGCCCTGGACGCGATGCGCGCCGCCGGCACGGCGGCGCGGCTCGAACGCGCCTACCTCGAAGGGCCAGACATGGCCCGCGGCGGCAAGTAGCGGCCGGCCCTACTTCACTGCCGGCTGCTCGTTGCCGTAGGTCTTGACGAGGTAGTCGACGATGACCGGCATGTCCTCGTCCGGGATCGGCGCCTTGAACACGCCCTTCATGCGCTTGACCATCGCATCCCAGTAGGGACGCGGCGCCGTGGCGGGCTGGTAGCGCATGTACTCGGCCGAATGGCAGGCTACGCAGTCGGCCTGCGCCTTGGCGTAACCGGGCAGATCGCTGGGCTTGAGCTGCACGCCGTCCGCCGGCAGGCTCAGGGTCTTGGTGAGTGCGCCGGCAGGCTCGAGCGCGACGCTGGCGCTGAGCAGCAGGAGCGCGGCCAGCAGGCTTCGGATCATCATGGCGCGCTCCTCAGACAGCGGTGACCTTGACCGACTCGACGACGTTGCGCATATAGCCCGAGGGCTGCCACAACGCTTCCATGGGCTGGCTCTGCCCCGAGCGGTTGAACGCGCGCACGCGCAGGTCGTGGGTGCCACGGCCAGGCACGAAGCCGAAGGTGAATTCGCGGAACGAGTAGCGGCTCAGCTCCGTGCCCAGTTCGGCGCCACGCCAGCTCTGCCCACCATCGCTCGACCACGCCACCTCGCGAATGCCCTGCCCGCCGTCGAAGGCGATGCCGCGCACCCGGACCGGCTGGCCCGCGCGCAGCCGCGCGCCGTCGCTCAGCGAGGTGATGAAGGAGCGCACGTTGAAGCGCCCGATCGGCCGCGTCGCCGCGGGCGTGGTGCCCGGCTCGACGCAGGCGCAGGCGTTGTCGGGGACGCGGTAGGCCGGCTTCATCCAGAAGCCGTCGAACTCGTGGTCGATGACCTCGATCTCCGACAGGTGCTTGACCCAGTACGTGCCGTAGTAGCCCGGCACGATGAGCTTCACCGGGAAGCCGTTGAGCATGGGCAGCTCGGCGCCGTTCATCTGGTAGGCGATCATGACTTCGCCATCCATGGCGTGGCCGATCTCCAGCGCCTTGACGAAATCGCCGCCGCCGAACAGCGCGTCGTCGAGGCCGTTGAAGGTCACCTGGCGCGCCGTGTTGCCTGGCTCGGCGCGCGCCAGCACGTCCTTGAGCGGCACACCGAGCCAGCGCGCATTGCCCATCGCGCCGTTCGCGAGCTGGCCGCCTTGCACGCGCGGCGCAAAGAAGCCGCGGCTGTTGCCCGAGCACTGGTTGACGGCGATGAGCTCGACCGAGCGGAACTGGCTGCGCAGCTCCGGCACGGTGATCTCGTAAGGCTTGCCGACGGCGTTCCCGCCGATCTTGATGACGTGCTTGTCGCTGTCGATGGACGTCGGCAGGCCGGCGTTGTGATAGCGCACGAAGAAGGCGTCGTTCGGCGTGATGAGCCCGTCGTTGAAGACCTCCCACGGCGTCTCCAGCTGCGGCGGCCGCGAGGTCAGCACGATCATCGGCCGCTTCTCGGGATAGACGCCCATCAGGCGCGTGCCGTTGGCGATGGGCAGCTCGACCGCATCGGCGGCGCGCGCCGCTCGGCCGATGCCGCCGAGCGCCGATGCCGCCACCGCGCCCATGCCGCCCGCGAGCAGCCGGCGCCTGACCGAATCCGGACGATCCATGGAGTCTCCTGTCCTCGTGGTGATGCGGCTTCAGGCCAGCGCCGACAGCACGCCCGTCGCTGCCGTGTACGGCATGTAGATCTCGGTCAGCAAGGCCGAGGTCCAGGCGTTCTGCTGCAGCGGCGTGAAGGCGCGCGCATAGAGCTGCGCGTTCTGGATCTGCGCCGGCGCCAGCGCCTCCCGGCTGCTCTGGTCGGACGCGAGCTGGTTCACGCTCGGCAGCGCTGGCTCCACCGGCTGCGACGCAACCAACTGGTCGACGTACAGCGCCGACTCGTAGCCGCTCTGCGCGCCCTGGATCACGCCCCCGCCGCCGCCGTAGCTGTCGGCGACGTTGTAGAAGGCCTGGACGACCGCGCCCAGCAGGCCCTGCGTGCCGGTGGCGTCGCTGGACAGCGCGCCGCCCAGCGTGCCGCTGTCCAGGCTCAGGCTCGTGCCGCTGATGCCGCTCGTGCTGCCCTGGCTTGTGCCGAGCCCGGCCGCCAGCCCGCCCTGCAGGTACAGGCCGATCTGCGACAAGGTGCCGAACAGGCTGTTGCCGTTGGCGTAGCTGGCCGTGGCCGCTTGGTTCAAGGCATTGGCGTACGGCCCGGCGATCTCCTCGGCACCGCCGTTCGTGCTGGCGCCGGCCAGGCCGGACTGCACCGTGTTGTAGGCCGCGACCAGGCTTTGCGCGCGCGACTGCACGGCCGCGCTCGACGGCGAGCTCGTCACCACGCTGCTGCCGGACGCCAGCAGGCTGGCCACCAGGCCCGGCGCAATCGTGATGCCGCTGTTGCTGGCGCTCGTGATCGGCGCGCCGTTCACCGAGAGGCTCGCGTTCTGCGCCGACTGCGTCAGCGTCAGGCCTGAATTGGCCTGGTTGGTCGGATCGAAGCTCAGCGGCGAGAGGCTGCCGTTGTCGACCTGGATCTCGAAGGCATTGCTGGCCCCCGGCGCCGAGCCGCTGATGACCACGGCGTAGCCGCCGCCCGCCGCATTGACCTGCGCTGCCACGCCGCCGCCTGCGGCGTTGATGGCCGTGGCCGCGTCGTCGAGCGTCGCGTTGTTCAGTGAGACGGTGACCGGCGCCTGCGAGCCCGGCGTGAAGCTGTTGCTGCCGGCGTCGTAGCTGCCCAGCGTGATGGTCAGGTTGCCGCTGCCGACGACGTCCTGGTCGGGGGTGGCGTAGCTCGTGCTCTGCACGGCCTGGGCCTGCGCCAGGCTGTTGACGGTGACGTTGTAGGTGCCGGCCGGCGCCTGGCTCTGCCCCGACACCGACAGCACCGAGGTGTTGCTGCTGCTGGCGCTGCTGCTGCCGTTCAGATAGGGCGGCAGGAGTTGCGCCAGGGCGTCCTGGAAGGCATTGCTGACCGTCTGCAGCTGGCTCAGCGACGACAGGGTGACCTCGGTATCGCTGATCGGATCGCCGCCGAGCGCGTCGAGGAAGCCGCTGGCCGTGCCCGGCGACGCCCAGCCGCCGCTCGCGCCGTAGGGGGAGTAGGCCGAGGAATAGTCCGAATAAGGGTCGGAATACGACGAGGCACCTAGGGACACGGGAAACACCATGGCCAGTTCTCCGCGGGCAAATTGGGCTCAAGCGCTGAAGCAGCCCTGCCGATAAGCCGAAGGAGCTCACCTCACGCCTTGCCGCACATTATGCGAGTTAGCAAGCTTGAATTGGGCGGTATTGCGAGCTCATTTCGAGCGATCGGTGCGGCCCGCCGCTGTTCGCGGCGGCGATCCGACGAGCCGGGCTAACCCTGAAACCGTACTGACCGGCTTGCGCAGACACTGCGCCGCACGAGCTGGCCATAGCTCGCGCAGACAGGGGGCGGGGATGAGTGGTCCGGTTTCGACGCTGGACGACGATGCCTGGGACGATCTGCTCAGCTTCATCGAGGAGCGGCGGGTCATTCCCATCGTCGGACCCGAGCTGCTGGAGGTGCAGACCGAGACCGGTCCGCGCCTGCTCTACGACTGGCTGGCCGAGAAGCTCGCTGCCAAGCTGGGCCTCGACACCGCCGGCCTGCCCGCCCCGTACACGCTGAACGACGTCGTCAGCAGTTATGTCGCCGGCCGCGGCCGGCGCGAAGAAGCCTATGTGCGGCTGCGCGGCATCCTGCGCGACGCACCGTTCGAGGCGCCCGCCACGCTGCGCCGCCTCGCCGCCATCCGCGACTTCCAGCTCTACGTCAGCACCACCTTCGACCCGCTGCTCGAACAGGCGCTCAACGCCGAGCGCTTCGCCGGCGCTGCGTCCACGGAAGTGCTGAGCTACGCGCCCAACCGCGTCGTCGACCTCACGGCCGGCCTCGACGAGCTGCAGCGCCCGGTGCTCTACCACCTGTTCGGCAAGGTCAGCGCCTCGCCGACCTATGTGATCTCGGACGAGGACACGCTCGAATTCATCTGCGCGCTGCAAAGCGAGCACCTCACGCCCGAGCGCCTCTTTCACGAGCTGGAGCACAACCATCTGCTCTTCATCGGCAGCAATTTCAGCAACTGGCTGGCGCGGCTGTTCCTGCGCATGGCCAAGCGGCATCGGCTTTCCGACCCGCGCGACGTCGGCGAAGTGCTGGCCGACGACCACAGCGAGCAGGACGAGCGCCTCATGCGCTTCCTGCAGCAGGTCAGCGTGCGCACGCGCGTCTTCAGCGGCGCGCACAAGTTCGTCGAGGAGCTGCACCGCCGCTGGCTCGCGCGCCAGCCGGGGGCGTCGAGCGTAGGCACGGGTCCGCAGCGTTTCGCGCCGCCGTCGGTCGAAATGCCCGAGCACGCCGTGTTCATCAGCTACGCACGCGAAGACCTGGCCGCCGTTCAGCGCCTCAAGGCCGAGCTCGATGGCGCCGGCCTGACCACCTGGTTCGACATGCAGCGCCTGGAGGCCGGCGACGACTACGACCGCAAGATCCAGCGCAATATCGCGCGCTGCGCCTTCTTCATCCCCGTCGTCTCGGCGACCACGCAGCGCCGCACCGAGGCCTACTTCCGCCGCGAATGGAGCTACGCGCTGGACCGCGCCCGCAACATGGCCGACGGCGCGCTCTTCATCCTGCCGGTCACGATCGACGACACCAACCCCGTCACGGCGCTCGTGCCCGAGAAGTTCAAGGCCCTGCACTTCAGCCAGCTGCCCGGCGGCGCCGTGGCGCCCGACTTCGTCAAGCGCCTGCAGACGGCGACGAGGGTCGACGCATGAACACGCGCGAAGCCAACCCGGCAGCAAGCGACGCGCTGATGGTCGATGCCCAGCACCCGTGGCTGGGACTGGCCTCGTTCACCGAATCGACGCGCGCCTATTTCTACGGCCGCGAAGACGAGGTGGCCGAGCTCGTGCGCCGCGTCCAGCGCAAGACGCTGACCGTGCTGTTCGGCCAGTCGGGCCTGGGCAAGACCTCCATCCTCAACGCCGGCGTCGTGCCGCGCCTGCGCGGCCAGGGCTATTGCCCGGTCTATGTGCGCATCGACTACGCCGCCGACGCGCCCACGCCGGCCGAGCAGATCAAGCAGGCCATCCAGCGCGCCGCGCGCAGCAGCGGGCGCTGGACGCAGGAAGGCGTGGCCGCCGAGGGCGAGACGCTGTGGGAGTTTTTGCACCACCGCGACGACCAGCTGCTCGACGAAAACGGCCAGCCCGTGCTGCCGCTGCTGATCTTCGACCAGTTCGAGGAGATCTTCACCGTCGGCCAGGCCGACGAGGCCGGGCGCGAGCGCGCCGCGCGCTTCATCGCCGACCTGGCCGACCTCGTCGAGAACCGCGCCCCGCAGGCGCTCGAAGCGCGGCTGCTCGACGACGACCAGGCCTTCGAGCGCTTCGACTTCACGCGCTGCGACTACCGCGTGCTGATCGCCCTGCGCGAGGACTACCTCGCCCATCTCGAAGGCCTCAAGGGCCAGATGCCCAGCATCACGCAGAACCGCATGCGCCTGGCGCCGATGAACGGCACGCAGGCGCTGGCCGCCGTGCGCGGCCCGGGCGACGGGTTGGTCAGCGAGGAAGTGGCCGAGGCCATCGTGCGCTTCGTGGCCGGCGGCGCGGAGCTGGCGCATGCCGAGGTCGAGCCTTCGCTGCTGAGCCTGATCTGCCGCGAGCTCAACGACGCGCGCATCGCCCAGGACCGCCGCGAGATCTCCGTCGACCTGCTGGCCGGCTCGCACGCGGCCATCCTGTCGGACTTCTACGAGCGCGCGCTGGCCGACCAGCCCGCCGCGCTGCGCCGCTTCATCGAAGATGTCCTGCTGACCGACTCCGGCTACCGCGAGAACGTGGCCGAGGAGCGCGTGCGCCAGGCCTTTGTCGATGCCGGCGCCGCGCCCGACGCGCTGGCCCTGCTCGTCAACCGGCGCCTGCTGCGCGTCGAGGAGCGGCTCGACCTGCGTCGCGTCGAGCTGACGCATGACGTGCTGTGCAGCGTCGTCAAGGCCAGTCGCGACCTGCGCCGCGAACGCGAGGCGCGCGAGGCCAGCGAGCGGCAATTGCAGGAGCAGAAAGACCGCGCTCGTCTCGCGCGCCGGCAACTGCGCCAGGCGCGCGCGGTGGCGGCCGTGTGCGTCGTGCTCAGCGTGCTGGCGCTCGTCGCCACGGGCTTTGCCTGGCAGGCCCGCCAGCGCGCCCAGGCCGCCGAGGCCGCCGCGCAGCAAACGCGCCTGATGGCCGACAACGCGCGCAGCCAAGCCGAGAGCCTGCTGAGCTTCCTCGTCGATGACTTCTACCAGGAGCTCGAACCCTTGGGTCGGCTGGACATCGTGCTCTCGCTGAACCAGCGCGCGGTGGACTACTACAAGCACCTGCCCGAGAGCCTGCGCAGCTCCGACACCGAGCGCAATTACGCGCTCGCCGAGGTGCGCCTTGCCGGCAGCCTGCAAAGCCAGAACCGCTCCAAGGAAAGCGCACAGCCGCTGGCCGACGCGATCGGCCGCCTGGAGGCCCTGCGCACCGCAGGGGACTCGTCCCTGGCCACGACGATGGGCCTGGCGGCCGCCGAGCGCGCCTTGGCCCGCCAGTACACGTCGAACAGCAGTTTCGTCGACGCGATCAAGCACAGCCAGCGCGCGGTCGATCTGCTGCGCGACCGTGCCACGGCCGCCGATGCCTCGAAGCCGCTGCGCCTGCTGTATTGCCAGGCGCTCCAGTTCCTCGGTTATTCGCAGGTCCGCAATTCGGATTTTTCCGATGCGGTTCGCAGCGAGCGTGCGGCGCAGGCCGCCGCCGCCACCATGCTCGACGGCCCGGAACTCGACGAGCGCGCCACCAACGCCTATGTGCTGGCCGCGCCCTGGCTGATCGAGGCGCTGGCGGGTCTTGGGCGCTACGACGAGTTCAGCGAGGTGGCGAAGCAGAGCGTGGCGCGTGCGGACACGCTGCTGCAGCGGCGCCCCCACCATCGGGCCGTGCTGGGCGCGCGCGCCACCATCTACAGCATGGAGGTCGAGCTCGCTGTCAAGCGCATGCAACTGCCCGAGGCCGAGCGGCTGGCCCGGGCCTCCATCGCCGACTACCAGGACATCACCCGCAACGATGTGAGCGATAGCAACGCGTGGAACAACCTGTCGACCAACTACGTCGGGCTCTCCCTGGCCCTGTACGAGGCCGGCAAGGTCAAGGCGTCGGCCAATGCGTTCGCGCAGGCGCTGGCAGCAATCGCTCATGCGCGCCCCACGAACTTCACGCTGTTCAACACGCTCGAGGGTGAGACGTCGCTCGCCAGCGTCCTCGCCGATCTGGGCGATCCGGCGAACGGCGAACGACATCAGGCGACTGCGCGAGAGCTGTCACGCAAGCTGCGGCCCCGCGACGCCTCGACCTATGACTCCGACGTCGCCTCCCTCGAATGCCTGCTGAGCCAGACCGATGCCGACATCCTGCTGGCTCGCGGCGCATATCGCGCTGCTTCGGACAAGCTGGGCAAGGCGCTGGCGATCCTGCGCAGCATGCCCGCGAAGACCGAGGACGAGCGAATGAACCGCATTCACTGCGAAATCGGCAGCGCCCCGGAACGGGGCGAACCCTTGGTCCGCCAAGGACAGTTCGCAGCGCTGGAGCAGGACCTGCAAACGACGGTGGCCTTCGTGAAACCGGAGGAGGTGGACTCGTTCTATTTCGAGCGCTACTTCAGCCGTGTCCGCCTCTGGCTGGCGCTGGCGCAGGCGCGGCAGGGTGCGCTCGACGCAGCCCGCAAGACGCTCGAACCGGTGCTCAAGCTGCACGAGGCCCAGGTGCTCAAGAGCCCTCTGGCCGCGATCGAACGGGTGGATCTGGCCAGCGCGCTCTACGTGCAGGCCCTGGCCGAGCCCGCGCGGCGGACCGCCCTGCTGGCCCGTTCGCTGGCGCTGCTGGACGCACTGCCGCCGGAGGTGCGGCTGCTGCGCACCGCGCGGCTGTGGCGCGACTGGGTGCTGGCCGAGCAGCATCAGGGTGGCACTTGAATGCGGCGTTATGAGGCCCTGCCCTCGCCCGGCCATGTGCTGCCGGCCGATGCCTGCCGCGCCCGCAAGCGCGAGTTCGAGGTGCGGGTCCGCTTCGCGACCGAGGCCGGCACGCTGCAGACGCCCGAAGGCCTCGTCCAGGTGCGCCCGGGCGACGCCATCGTCACGAGCCGCGATGGCGCGCAGTGGCGCGTCTCGCACGTCCACTTCGAGGCCAAGTACCGGCCGCTCGGCGGCGAGCGCTTCATGAGCCGCGTCATCGAGGTGCGGACCGAACGCCAGCTCGACGCCTTCGAGGTGCAGCTGTCCGACGGCGTCTCGCGCCTCACGGGCCACGCCGGCGACTGGCTCGTCGATTACGGCGACGGCAGCCTCGGCGTGGTCTCGGCCGCGGCCTTTGCCAACAGCTACGACCTGATCTGAGACCGCACCACCCACCATGGCCCTGCACCGGCACATCCAGAACCTGCTGCTCGTCGGCGTCCGCCACGCCGAACTGCCGCTGCCGCGGCGCGTCGAACCGCCGGCACGGCTGATGGCGCTGGTCGAGGCGCTCAAGCCCGCGCATCGCGCCGCCAACGAGCGCGCCGTCGCCGCCGGGCATCGCTATCGCAGCGCCTTCTGGCTGCTCTACCTGCTCAGCGCACTGGCCGTGCTGCTCGGCGTGATGCCGGCCGTGCTCGGCTGGGATGCGCACGACCATCCGCTGCATCCCTGGGGCTGGATCTGGTCGATGGCCGAACTGCTCGTCATCGCGAGCGTGGCCGCAACCTATGTGCTGGGCCACCGGCGCGATTGGCAAGGCCAATGGCTGGCCGCGCGCACCGAGGCCGAGCTGGTCTGGTATCTGCCGCTGGCCGCGATGCTGCACGAGGATGGCGAGTCAGCGCCGGATCACTGGTACGGCCAGCGCCTGCAGGTCGGTGCCGAAGACCCGGCCGGCGACGTGATGGCGGGCCTGTGCCGGCGCTTCGACGCCGCCGCGCGCGCCGCCATGGACGGCGCCTGGCAGGATGCCGCCTTCAGCCAAGCCGCCGCGCAATGGATGGCCAGCATCGCTGCGGGCCAGTGCTACTACCACGCCCACGTCGCGCGGCACAACGAGGCGCTGCAGCACCGTGTCCACCAGCTCACGGCCCTGCTCTTCGTGCTCACCGCGCTGGCCTCGGCCGCCCACCTCGTCTGGCACGCGGCCTGGCTGCTGCTGCCCAGCGTGCTGTGCCCCGCACTGGGCGCGGCGCTGCACGGCGCGCTGGCGCAGTCGGAGGCCTTCCGCCTCCAGATGAGCGCCGAGCGGCTCGAAGAGCAACTCGGCGAGATCGGCCATCAGATCGAGGCGGCGCCGCACGATGCGGCGCACTTGCGGCAGCGCGGCAACGAGATGCTGGACCTCATCCTGGCCGAGCACCAGGACTGGCATATGCTGGTGAAGCCGCACCATTTGCCCTTGGGCTAGGGCTCGCCTTCGAGGTAGGCCTGCAGCCTGCCGAGCGCCGCGTCCCACTGCTGACCGATCGTCTCGAGCGCCTGGCGGGCCGCCTCGATGCGCTGCGGGTCGAGCTCCCACAGCCGCTCGCGACCGAGCTTGAGGTCGCGCACCATGCCGGCTTCGGCCAGGACCTGCAGATGCTTGGTCACGGCCTGGCGCGTGATCTCGGTGGTGGCGGTGAGCTGCGCGATCGAGAACGCCCCGCCGGTACACAGCAGGGCGATGATCTTCAGCCGCGTGGGATCGCCGAGCGCCGCGAAGACCGGCGCCAGCGCCTCACTGAGCCGCGGCGGGCTGGCCATCGAGATGCCTGGTGATGTTGCCCAGCTGCGCTTCCCAACCCCCGCTGTTCATGCGGAAGGCCAGGTCGCGGCGCTCGGGCGGCAGCTTCGAGAAGCCGGACTCGACGACGGTCAGCAGCGTGCCCTGCCCCGCTGCCTCGGCCAGCGTGAAGCTCACGCGCGTGGGCTCTTCGGCGCTGTAGTCGACGCCGGCCTGGATGGCATAGGGATGCCAGCGGTAGACCATGCGCTCGGGCGCGTCGAGCGCTTCGATCCAGAGGTCGAAGACGACGTGCTCGTAGCCGGGGAACAGCACCCGCGCGCGCACATGGGCGCCGGGCTCGAAATGCGGCGGCTCGAAGCGCGCGCGAAACCAGGTGCCGAATTCCTCGGCATCGGCCAGTGCGCGCCAGACGCGTTCGCGCGGCGCCTTGATCAGCACGCTGCGCTCGATGGTGTCGGGAGTGTTCGCCATGTCTTGCTCCTTGGGGATGATGCAATCAAATGGTTGCATGTCTCCATGATAGGCCATGACGCCGATAATGCAACTAGAAAGTTGCTTGTCTCATCCGAAGCTGAAACCCGACAGCGTCGTCTCCATGACGCGATCCGAGAAGACCTTGCGGCCCGCGTCGGCGCCGGCGGCACCCGCGGCCACCATCAGCGGCAGCAGGTGCTCCTCGGCGCGCGGCGGATGGCACAGGCGCGCCTGCGGCGCGTGCTCCCATTGCGTCAGGAGTGCGTCGCGCTCGGCCGGCACGGCCTCGACGCTGGCGCTGAGCCAGGCGTCGAACTGGTCGGACACCGGGCCGAAGCGCGGGTCGCCGTAGCCGCGCATATTGTGGAAGCTCATGCCGCTGCCGACGATGAGCACGCCCTCCTCGCGCAGGCTGGACAGCGCGCGGCCGGCGGCGATGTGCTCGGCCGGGTCGAGCCCGCGCCGCAGCGACAGCTGCACCACCGGCACCTCGGCCTGCGGGAACATCAGCAGCAGCGGGATGAACATGCCGTGGTCGAAGCCGCGCTCGGCATCGCGGCCGGCGGGCAGGCCCGCCGCTTCGAGCAGGCCGACGACGCGCTCGGCCAGCGCCGGCTCGCCGGGCGCCGGGTAGCGCAGCTCGTAGGTGTGCGGCGGGAAGCCGTAGTAGTCGAAGAACATCGCCGGCGCGGCGCCGGTCGTCACGGTGAACGCGGCCTCCTGCCAGTGCGCCGAGACCATCAGGATGGCGCGCGGCTTCTCGGGCAGCGTGGCGGCGATGCCGCGCAGGTAGGCGGCCATGCGGTCCCAGGCATGCGGCGGGTTCCAGTCCATGAAGAAGCAGGGACCGCCGCCGTGCGGGATGAAATGGGTGGGCTGGAGCTTGGGCATGGCGCGAGCTTATGCCGACGGCGCCGCGCGCGCTGGCGCGGCCCGTTATGCCCGTACGGACTCAGTGCCCGCTGAGGCGGAAGGTGCCGATCACCTCGGCCAGGCGCTGCGCCTGGTCCTTGAGGCTGTCGGCCGCGGCGGCGGACTCTTCGACGAGCGCCGCATTGCTCTGCGTGACCTGGTCGAGCTGGGTCACGGCCGTGTTGACTTCGCCGATGCCCTGGCTCTGCTCGCGCGCGCTGCTGCTGAGCTCGCCGAGGATGTCGGCGACGCGCTGCACGCTGGTGACGATCTGGCTCATGCTCGCGCCGGCCGTGTCGACCTGCCGGGTGCCGGCCTCGACCCACTCGACGCTGGACTGGATCAGCGTCTTGATTTCCTTGGCGGCGTCGGCCGAGCGCTTGGCGAGCAAGCGCACTTCGCTGGCGACGACGGCGAAACCGCGGCCCTGCTCGCCCGCGCGGGCCGCTTCGACAGCCGCGTTCAGCGCCAGGATGTTGGTCTGGAAAGCGATGCCGTCGATGGTGCCGATGATGTCGGCAATGCGCTGGCTGGACGCGTTGATCTGCTCCATCGTCGCGACCACCTGGCCGACGACTTCGCCACCATGGCGCGCGGCCTGCGCGGCGTCGCCCGCCAGCCCGCTGGCGGTGGACGCCGCATCGGCGCTCTGGCGCACGGTGCCGGTGAGCTGCTCCATGGAGCTCGCCGTCTGCTGCAGGTTGCTGGCGCTTTCTTCGGTGCGCTGGCTCAGGTCCTGGTTGCCGACGGCGATCTCGCGCGAGGCGACGGCGATGGACTGGCTCGTCGAGCGCACGTCGATCATCACGGCCTCGATCTTGGCGACGAACTGGTTGAAGGACTTGGCGATGTCGGCGATCTCGTCGCGGCCGTTCACGTTCAGGCGCTGCGTCAGGTCGCCGCTGCCGGAGCCGATCTCGTCCATGGCGACGCGCACGCGGCCCAGGCCCTGCAGCAGCCGGCCGACGGCCAGCGCCGAGAGCAGTGCCGCGGCGGCGGCCACGATGACGAGCACCACGCCGGCGCTGCCGAGGATGGCCGAGAGCGCTTCGAGCGCTTCGCCGCGCTCGGCGGCGAGCACCAGCGTCCAGTCGGTGCCGGGCACGTTGGTCGCGTGGATGAAGAAGCGATGCTCGCCGATGCCGGCTTCGACTTCGGTGTCCTTGCCGGCGCGCGCGATCAGTTCGGGCGTGAAGTCGGCCGACATCTGGGCCATCGGCTTGAGGCTCAGCGAAGCGTCCGGGTGGGCAATGATCTTGCCGTCCTTGTCGACGAGGAAGGCCAGGCCGGTGGGCGTGGGCTTGATCGAGTCGAGCGTGGCGACGACGTCGTCGAGCGCCACGTCGGCGCCGGCCACGGCCTGGCCGGAGGCGAAGGCGCGCGCGAAGCTCACGACGAGCTTCTTGCTCGACGCGGCGATGTAGGGCGCCGTCAGCACGGCGCTGCCCGGCTGGGCCTGCGCGGCCTTGTACCAGCCACGCGAAGTCGGGTCGTAGTCGGCCGGGCGCTGGCGGTCGGGAATGGAGACCATCTTCTTGTCGGCACCGCCGACGTAGGCGAGGTCGAGGCGGCCGGACTGCTGCGCCTGCGTCAGCGCCGCCTGCGGTGCATCGGTCGAGGCCGTGGCGGCCAGTGCGGAGACGACGTCCTGCTCCTTGCGCACCCAAGCGCCCATCGCGTCGGCCTGCGCCTTGCCCAGTTCTGCGAGCTGCTCACTGACCTGCTGGTGCGCGTGGCGGCTGACGGTGAGGTAGCTGGTGAGCGTGGCGACACCGACCGCCGCGAAGACGATCAGCACGCAAATGGCGATCAGGCGGCTCTTGATGGTTTGAAGCATGGCGCGAGCGGCTCGAAGGGGACGAGCAGGACAATGGGTTGGTGTGGGAGGCGGGCTGCCAGCTGGACGGCAGCCCGGCACAGCTGCGAAGGCGCCGCAGCTGTCAGCGGAGATCGAAGGCTAGGATAAACCCTGATCCCAAATCGACCAAGAACGCTCACGGACCGAAACCGGTAATCCGCAACGCTTTGGTCCCGGTCGCGATCCCTCCAGGCCGCGAAGGTGCATATTCACCAGCCAAGGCCGCGCCGACGTCTACATCGGCTCGAAACGGATGCCGTGGTCCTTGAGCTCGTCGGCGATCAGCCGCTTCCAGGACCCTTCGGGCACCCACACGCGCGTGACCGATTCATAGGCCTTGGCCGGGTCTTCGTGGCGCCAGATGGCGCGATACAGGAAGACGATGCTCGACGCACGCATATTGACCTGGCAATGCACGAGCACCTTCTTGCCGCGCAGGCGTTCGAGCGCCGCGGCAGCGGCCTCGACGTCGGCTGGCGTCGGCTTGCTGAAGACGATGGGCACGTGAACGAACGTTATGCCTTGCGACCGCAGCAGCGCGGGCTCGTCCTGGATCGCGTCCTCGACCGTGCTGGGCGCGAGGTAGATCACCGCGTCAAAGCCCTCCTCGCGCAGGTGCGTGAGCGACGTGCGCGTCGGCTGGCCCGAGGTGACGAGCTGCGCGTCGATCGGCACGACGTTGGGCGCATCCAGCGCGAAGGCACGACTGGCGAGCAGCAAGGCGGCAGCTGCTGCGATTCTTGGAGACATGGTCATGGCAGCTTGAAATAACCCATGGCGGCGTTGAGACGCGTCGCATTGTCTTGCAGCGACGCCGCCGCCGCCGCGGTCTGCTCCACCAGCGCGGCGTTCTGTTGGGTCATCGCATCGAGCTGCTCGACCGAGCTGCCGACCTCCAGCAAGCTTGCGGTCTGCTCACTGGTACGCGCGCTGATTTCACCGATGAGGACGCGCACGCGCCCGGCGCTGTCGACAATGTCGCTCATCCGCGAGCCGGCCTGGCCCACCACATCGGCCCCGACCTCGACCAGCTCCGAGCTGGAGCCAATCAGCGTCTTGATCTCGCGCGCCGCGGTCGCCGATCGCTGGGCCAGTGCACGCACCTCCCCGGCCACGACGGCGAAGCCGCGCCCCTGATCGCCGGCCCGAGCCGCCTCGACCGCCGCGTTGAGCGCCAGGATGTTCGTCTGGAACGCGATGGAATCGATGGTGCCGATGATGTCGCCGATGCGCCCGGACGACGCCCGTATCTCGGCCATCGTCTGCACGACGCGGCTCACCACCTGGCCGCCGTTCGTCGCGACCTCGGCGTTCTGGTTGACCAGGTCGGCCGCGCCCGACGCCGTGTCGGCCGTCTGCCGGACGTTGGCGCCGATCTGGCTCATGGCCGCCGAGGTGCGCTGGAGGTATGCCGCGGTCTCCTCGGTTCGACGCGAGAGGTCCATGGACGCCGACGCGACTTCCTGGCTCGAATGCTGGATCTCGTCGGCGCCGCCGCGCACTTCGGCGACCACGCCGCGCAAGGATTGCAGCGTGCTCGACACCGTGTTCATCAGCTGCGCCACCTCGTCGCGCCCCCAGGGCTTGGGTTGCAAGGTCAGGTTGCCGCGGGAGATCTCGGTCAACTGGCGCGACACCTCGCCGATGCCGCCCTGCGTGACGCGATAGAACGCAACCAGCAGGTAAATGGCGATCAGCACCGAAAGCGCCGAGAGCCCGAGCTGGATCCACAGCGCATGCCGCAGCGCGACGACGCGTCGGTCGAGCCGCTTTTTCAGCGCATCGAGCGCCTTGGACATGAGCTGGTATTGCGAGGCGATCAGCTGGTTGCCCCGCGCAACGAAAGCCGCGGAATCGCCATGTGGCGAATCGCCAAGCAGGTCGGCCTGCACGATGCTGCGATAGGCCTCGCTGGCTTCGAGCACGTCCGTGGCGGGGACTTCGCCGCTGATCTCCGGATCGGCCTTGCCGGCCCGCTCCAGCGAGGATTTCGCCGAGCGCAGACTGCTGATGGCGAACGCCGAGCTGATCTCCAGCGAATCGCGTTGCGCAAGCGCCAGTGCGCCAGCCTTCAGCACCGCATTGCCGGTGCCGCGCATCCGCCCGGTCTGCTCCGCCAGCAGCGGGAGGTCCAGAACGGCTGCCTTCATCAGGTAGAAGGTGTCGACGTCCGGGTCCAGCGTCAGGTTGGAGTTGTCTGCGGTGTCGTTGATGAGCGCCAGCACCGACGCGACGTACTGCGACTGCGCCGCGAAGATCTCGACCGGCGAGGCACTCGCCGGCACCGCGCGCAGCCGCTCGCCGGCCTGCCCGAGCGACTGCCAGGCCGCCTCCAGCATGACCGACCCGGCATGCCGCTTGATGGCCTCGGATGCGGCGGCCAGGCTGGCCGCCACGCGCTGTTCGGCGTCGGGCAAATCGGCTGCGGCAGCGGTGGCGGCGCGCCTGCGGTTCTGCGCCGCGTCCAGCAGCGGGTAAAGCGTCCGCGTGATCTCGACGCCCACCAGTTCCTTGCGTGAGAACTCGATCGTCTGCGACGAGTTCTGCCAGAGCGCATAGAGGAGAAACAGGGCTGGGAGCAGAAACGCGACGGAAACCCACGCGGCCTTGGCCGGGAACCCGATCGAGCGGAACGCCTGAACCCCGGGCGACATCAGCCCGCGGTGGCGAAAGAACGCCGGCGCATCGGCTGGCGGCGCGGGCTGGGCCCGCCTGTGCGCCACGTTGGAGAACACGGTCGATGCGGCACCGAACTCCATATCGCTCCCCTTTGCATCGCCTTTGCGCGCCACCTGGAACGAGGCCATCGGCACGTTCGTCCGGCGCGCAGGCAAACCATTTGCGGACGAGTCTAAAGAGACTCCCCGGTACACGCCAGTTCATTTTGGGGATGCCGCTGAATTTGCCGGTTAGGCAAGGCGGATCACGGGAGCCTGCGTCGCGGCCTCCTCGGGCGTGATCGCCGAAGTGCTGCAGGCCGCGCCCGACTGGCTGGCGGCGGCCGGCGTCACGCGCAGCACCGTGCCGGTTCACGATTCGCAAATGGAATCGAGGATTTGAACCGACGGGAAGCCGCCCACGCGAACATCGCGCGGGCACCTTGCACCGGCGAACCGGCGCAACGCGGGGCTCAGCCCTTCGCGGGGACGCGCGGGCGCACCAGGGCCGCGGCCTTCTTGGCGTTGACGCGCGCCTCTTCAACATCGCCCGCGCGGGCCAGCAGCACGCCCATGCGGCGCTTGACGAAGCTCTCGGGCTTGCCGAACAGGCGGATGTCGGTGCCGGGCACGCGCAGCGCCTCGTCCACGCCGTCGAAGACCAGCCCTTCAGCATCGACGCCGCCATAGACCACGGCGCTGGCGCCCGGCGTCTTGAGGCTGGTATCCACCGGCAGGCCGAGGATGGCGCGGGCGTGCAGCTCGAACTCGCTCTGCCATTGCGTGGTCAGCGTGACCAGGCCGGTATCGTGCGGTCGCGGGCTGACTTCGCTGAACCAGACCTCGTCGCCCTTGACGAACAGCTCCACGCCGAACAGCCCCTGGCCGCCGAGGTTGTCGGTCACGGCCTTGGCGATCTCGCGCGCGCGTTGCAAGGCGGCCGGCGCCATGCGGCAGGGCTGCCAGCTTTCCACGTAGTCGCCGCCCTTCTGCACGTGACCGATGGGCTCGCAGAACTGGGTCCGGACCTGGCCGGTTTCATCCAGCGCACGGACCGTCAGCAGCGTGATCTCGTAGTCGAAATCGATGAAGCCTTCGACGATCACGCGGCCATGGCTGACGCGGCCGCCGGCCATCGCGTAGTCCCAGGCCTTCTGGACATCGGCCGGACCGTCGATCTTGCTCTGGCCCTTGCCCGAGCTGCTCATCACCGGCTTGACGATGTTCGGGTAGCCGATTCCTGTGCTTTCAGCGCCATCGATGGCCGCCTGCAACTCGGCCAGCGAGTCGCAGAACTTGTAGGGGCTGGTCGGCAGGCCCAGGGTCTCGGCGGCGAGGCGGCGGATGCCTTCGCGGTCCATCGTCAGGCGCGTGGCGCGGGCGGTGGGGATCACGCGCACGACGCCGGCGGCTTCGAGCTCCTCGAGCATCGGCGTCGCAATGGCCTCGATCTCGGGCACGACCATGGCCGGCTTCTCGGCCTCGATCAGCGCCTTCAGCTGGGCCGGATCGCTCATCGTGATCGTGCGCGCATGGTGGGCCACCTGCTGGCCGGGCGCGTTGTCATAACGGTCCACGGCGACGGTCTCCACGCCCAGGCGCTGCAACGCGATCAGCACCTCCTTGCCCAGCTCGCCGGCGCCGAGCAGCATGACCTTGGTTGCGTGGGGAGAAAGCGGAGTGCCGAGAGTGGTGCTCATGGGTGGGACGACGTTGCAAAACAGGGAATCGGGATTGTCTCAGCACCTGGGGTCGCGCAGCGGAGCTGCCTGCTCGCGGCGGGAGGGCTCAGGGCCAGGATTGGTTGAGGCTGTATTCAATGCGATGGACGCCCCCACCGGCAATCAACCAGTTGCAGGAGAACCAACCGCCGATTGCCCAGGCGATCACGCAGTGATGGCAAGACAGGTTAAACCGTGGTTGGCGAATCCCAGAACGACCGGAGCACCTTGAGTGCAGGAACTCGATAGAGGAGCCGACCAGCGAATCCCATCAGGGACAGCGACGACGAGCCGCAGCGAAAGTCCGAATGTGGCGGCGCAATTGCTCGTTCATGGCTTGAAGGAATAGACCGTTGCTCTTGGCGAACGAGAATCGACCGGATGGGAGCGATACGCCGTCGGGTGGGCAACAGCCTCGATATCCATGTTGGTCTGCGTCATTCTCGGCAGGCGGCAGATCGCCCTGAAAGGTGCATCTGACCCCTGGCTTAGGCATCAGGCGTAGCACCTCCCGCTGCCAATGCGCGCAGCCGCGCGCGGTTCGAGCGTGTCCAGGAGACGAATTCGTCAACGGGCATGGGGCGAGCGACCAGGTAGCCCTGCGCGATGTCGTAGCCGAGCTCGCGCAGCAGGCACCAGTCGGCGACCGTCTCCACGCCTTCGGCGACGGTCGCGATGCCGAGCCGGCGGCCCACGTCGAGCGAACTCACGAGGATGGCGCGGCGATTCGCGCGCTCGGCGGCGCCGTCGACGAAGACGCGGTCGATCTTGATTTCGGTGAAGGGGCTGCGCGAGAGCGTTTGCATCGACGAGTAGCCGGTGCCGAAATCGTCCATCGACAGGCCGAAGCCCTTGAGCCCGAGCCGCGCGAGGTTGGCCAGGGCCTCGCTGCTCATGATCATGGTTTCGGTGACCTCCCAGACAAGCGCCTGCGGCGCGATGTCGTGGTGCTGGACGAGGTCGGTCAGCCGGCCGACGAAACCCTGGTCGGCGAGGTCCACGGCCGAGAGGTTGATCGACAGGCTCAGCTGCGGCATTGCGCGGCGGCAGTCGCGCAGCCAGCGCAGCGACTGCTCGACCATGGCCAGCGTCAGCTGCGTCATCAGCGGCGTGCCTTCGATCTGCGGGATGAACAGGCCCGGCGCAAGCATGCCGCGCTGCGGATGCCGCCAGCGCGCGAGCGCCTCGACACCCTTGACCAGGCCGGTGCCGATCGCCACCTTGGGCTGCACAAAAGGTACGAACTGGCCTTCGGCGAGGCCGGCGCGGATGTCCTCGAGGCCAAGCGCCTCGGCGGCCGCGCCGCCGGCCTGGCGCGGCATGCGCTCGGCGCCGAGCAGCATGCGGCTCAGCGCCTCGAGCTTGATCGGCTTGATCAGTGTGCCCAGCAGATTCATCGAGCCGCCGCCGCCGCCCAGGGTCTCGACGGTCTCGAGCAGACGCGGATCCCGCGCGCTCATGGCGATCAGGTTGTCGACGCCGTGCCGCTCGCGCAGCCGGCCGATCAGCTCGATGCCGTCCATGCCAGGCATGTCAATGTCGGTGAGCACCAGATAGACATTGCGCTCCGCCTGCTGGTCGAGCAGGCGCAGTGCCTCCAGTCCGTCGGCCGCCTGCAGCACCGTGCCGAAGTGCAGCTGCTGCATCAGGTTGACGATGTGGTTGCGCTGGACCTGGCTGTCCTCGACAACCAGCACGACGCGGTTTTCCGGGTCCGTCATCGCAGCATCCCAGGGCCCTGCGCAAGGATCTCGCGCCCGATCGAGGCCAGCGGCACGATCTTGTCGACCGCACCGCGCTTGATGGCCTCCTTGGGCATGCCGAAGACGACGCAGCTCTGCTCGTCCTGCGCCACCGTGCGGGCGCCCATGTCGTGCATCTCGACCAGGCCGGCGGCGCCGTCGTCGCCCATGCCCGTCATGATGATGCCCAGCGCGTTGGCGCCCGCGCAGCGCGCCACCGAGCGGAACAGCACATCGACGGAAGGGCGGTGCCGGTTCACGACCGGGCCGTCGACGACCTCGACGAAATACTGCGCGCCATTGCGCTTGAGCAGCATGTGCTTGCCGCCCGGCGCGATCAGCGCGCGGCCCGGCACGACGCGGTCGCCATGGACGGCCTCCTTGATCGTGATGTCGCTGAGCTGATCGAGCCGCGCGGCGAACGCGGCGGTGAATTTTTCGGGCATGTGCTGGACGATGACGATGCCGGGACACATCCGCGGCAGCGCGGTCAGGACCTCTTCGAGCGCCTGGGTACCGCCGGTGGAAGTGCCGATGGCGACGACCTGTTCGGTCGTCTGCGACATCGCGCGCGCCTCGTTCACCGGCGGCAGGATGACGTCGGCGTTGTTCTTGACGCGCGGCAGCGGCGGCGGTGCGCTGGCGCGCGCTGCCAGCCGAGCGACGTTGGCGCTCGCGGCGGTACGCACCGCGCCGATCAGCTCGGCCGCGCTGGACTGCAGGAAATTCTTGAGGTCGAGCTTGGGCTTGGTGACGATGGCCACGGCGCCCGCGGCCAGGGCCTCGACCGTCGTCTGCGCGCCCTTCTCCGTCAGCGTCGAGCAGATGACCACCGGCGTCGGGCGCTCGGCCATGAGCTTGCGCAGAAACGTGATGCCGTCCATGCGCGGCATCTCGACGTCGAGCACGATGACGTCCGGCCAGTCCGTCTTCATGCGCTCCATCGCCAGCAGCGGGTCTGCGACCGCATGCAGGAGCTTGAGGCCCGGCGCCTTGTCGATCAGCCCACCGAGCACCTGGCGCACGACTGCGGAATCGTCGACCACCATCACCTTGATCATGTCGCTGCCCTCGCCAACAGCGCGCCGTCCTCGGGGCGTCCGCGGCGCATCCAGACGTCGCCACTGCCGACCTCGAAGACGATGCGGCGGTGGCCCACGTCGAACAGGCTCTCCGAGACCACGCGCAGGCGCCGCGCGCGCAGCATCGCCATGGCTGCCTCGCCGTTCTTGCGGCCGATGTCGATGCGCGGCCGGCCGGCGCGCGGCTCGAACATGGCGCCGCCGCCGAACAGCTTGGCCTCGCAGTCCTCGGCGCGCGCACCGAGCTGGCGCAGGTCCTCGAGCATCAGTTCCAGCGAATCCTCGGCATAGCGGCCGCTCGGCTGGGCGCCGCGCTCGACATTGGAGCCCGGCAGCACGAAGTGCGACATCGCGCCGACGCGCAGCCGCGGCTGCCACAGCGTCACCGACACGCAGGAGCCCAGCAGCGTCGTGATGCGGTGGCGCGCATCACCCGCGAAATGCTCGCCGGGCAGCAGGAACACGTCGATGATCGCGTCGGCGTCGGACATGTGCAGCCTCATGCGCGCTGGTAGACCGAGGGGCGCACGACGGTGAATGCGTCGGTGACGTCGTTGAGCGTCTCGGAGTGGCCGACCAGCAGGTAGCCGCCGCTCTTGAGCAAGGGCAGCAGGCGCGCCACGACGCGGCGCTTGGTCTCGACGCTGAAATAGATCATCACATTGCGCAGGAAGATCATGTCGAACCTGGCGAGCGCGGGAAGCGCCCGGTCGAGGTTGATCTGCGCGAACTCGATGCGTTCGCGCAGCGGGCGCTGCACGAGCAGCGTGCCGGCCTGTTCGCCCACGCCCTTGAGGCAGAAGCGCTGACGGTAGCCGGCCGGCATCTGCGCAGCGCGGCTGTCCGGGTAGTGCCCGTAGCGCGCACGCTGCAGCACTTTGGTGCTGATGTCGGAGGCCAGCACCTCCCAGGGCAGGTCGGCCTGCAGGTCGGCCAGCACCATGGCGATGCTGTAGGCCTCCTCGCCGGTCGAGCAGGCGGCGCTCCAGACGCGCAGCGCCCGGTTCTCCTTGCGCGCCGCGACGGCTTGCTCGCGCAGCAGCTCGAAGTGGCGCGGTTCGCGGAAAAAGTAGGTCTCGTTGGTCGTCAGCAGGTCGATGGCGAGCTGCACCTCGCCGGGGTCGCACTGGCTGGCGAGCAGGTGCAGGTAGTCGCTGTAGCTGCCAAGCCGGTGGTGGCGCAGCCGCTTCTCGAGGCGGCCACAGACGAGCGCCTTCTTGGCCTGCCCGAGCGTGATGCCGGCCTCCTCGAGGATGAACCCCTGGAAACGTGCGAACTCCTGATCGCTGATCTCGATGCTCATGCGCGCTGCCGTACTCCTCAGGCCTGTTCGAGCCGCGCCAGGCCGCCGGCGCCGAGCGCAGCGAGCTCGTCCATGGACAGCACCTGGTTCACGTCGAGCAGGATGACGAAACGCCCCTGCACCTTGCCGATGCCGGCGACGAAGTGCGAGGAGATCTTGAGGCCGAAGCTCGGCGGCGGCTCGATGTCGGCGGCCGGGATGTCCTGCACCGCGCTGACGGAATCGACGACGACGCCGATGACCTGCTGCTCACCGTCGTGCTGCGTCTCCACGATGACGATGCAGGTGCGCCGGCCGATCTCGCTGGGCGGCTTGCCGAAGCGCACCGCCAGGTCCATCACGGGCACGACGGCGCCACGCAGGTTGATCACGCCACGGATCGTGGCCGGCATCATCGGCACCGCCGTGATGCCGCCGAACTCGATGATCTCCTTGATCGACAGGATGCCGATCGCGTAGACCTCCTGGCCCAGTGCGAACGTCAGGTACTGGGCGTTGTCGGCAAGCGCCGCTGCGGCGGCCACGTGAGCAAGGTCACGGCTCATGGATCCCCCGTCTCAGTACCTGGTGAACTGCGCTTCGTCCGGCTCGACATCGCTGAACGCGGTCTTGCCGAAGCTGTCGCCGCCGCGCGCCGGCGCGGGCCTGCGTGCCGGACGCGCACGCCGCGGCAGCACCGGGGCCGCGGCCGAGCCGCCGGCCACGCGGAAGAAGGAGATGATGGTCTGCAACTCCTCGGCCTGGCTGCTCATCTCCTCGGCCGTCGCGGCCAGCTCCTCGGCGCCGGCGGCGTTCTGCTGGGTCGTCTGGCTCAGCTGGCTCACCGCCGAGTTGATCTGCGCGACGCCGGAGCTCTGCTCCTCGCTCGCCGCGGTGATCTCCTGGACAAGGTCGGAGGTCTTCTTGATGTTGGGCACGATCTCGTCGAGCAGATGGCCAGCGCGCTCGGCCAGCTCCACGCTGCTGGACGCGACCTCGCCGATCTCCTGCGCGGCGACCTGGCTGCGCTCGGCGAGCTTGCGCACTTCGGCGGCGACGACCGCGAAGCCCTTGCCGTGCTCGCCGGCGCGCGCCGCCTCGATGGCGGCGTTGAGCGCCAGCAGATTCGTCTGGTAGGCGATGTCGTCGATGATGACGATCTTCTTGGCAATCTGCTTCATCGCCGAGACCGTCGACTTGACGGCTTCGCCGCCTTCGCCGGCCTCGGCCGCGGCCTTGCTGGCCATCGCGTCGGTGACCTTGGCGTTCTCCGTGTTTTGCGCGATCGAGGCGGTCATCTGCTCGACGGACGCGCTCGTCTCCTCCACGCCCGCCGCTTGCTCGCTCGTGGCCTGCGAGAGCGACTGCGCCGTCGCGCTGACCTGCTCGGCGGCGCCGGTGATGCCCTCGGCGCCGTTGCTGACCTCGGAAACCACCTGCGAGAGCTTGTCGACCATCACCTTCATCGCCGCAAGCAGGCTGCGCGTATCGCCGCTCTTGGTGCGGATCTCGACCGTCAGGTTGCCACCGGCGACCTCGCGCACCACGTCCGCCGCGTAGTCGGGCTCGCCGCCGAGCTGGCCGACGAGATTGCGGATGATGACGAAGGCCAGCACGACGCCGACGATGAGGCCGCCGACGATCAGGCCGATGTTGAGCTGGGTCGTCGAGCCGGCCTGCGCCACCGACTCCTTGTACTCGGCCGCGGCCACGTCGGCCTGCAGCTGCTGGAGCTTGTCGAGCGCGTTGCGCGCGTTGCGGAACTGATCTTCGCCCTTGAGCGCGAGATCGAGCGCGCCGCCGACGCTACCCTCCTTGAACGCCGCCTGCGCGCGCGCGCTCGAATCGCGATACGCGGACCATGCGGGTTCGAACTCCTCGACAAGCTTCTTTTCGTCGGGCGTCAGATAAGTTCCCGTGTAGTCCTTCCAGTTCTTGCTGTACTTCTCCTCGGCCAGGCCGATCTTTTGCAGCAGAGGCTCGCCCTCAGCTGCATTGGCGACATGGCCGAGCTTGATCAGGTTGATGCGAATCTGGTAGGCCGCATCGGCGACATTGGCGAGCTGCACCAGGCAGACGGTGCGGTCTTCGTAGACCGTCTTGAGCTTGCCGTTGCTGAACTCCATGCCGCGCAGCCCGGCCAGGCCGATCAACAGCATCGCGATCGCCATCACGGCGACCAACAGGCTCAGTCGCATCGCGACCGTCAATTTGCTGAGCATCTGTCTTCCTTTCGGGGATTCGCCTCAGGAGGCCTTGTTTTCGATGGGGAGGGATTTGTGGCCAGGGTGCTGGTGACGCCCGGTCTGCGCGAGCAGCGTCGGCACGTCCAGGATCAGCGCGACGCTGCCGTTGCCCAGGATGGTGGAGCCGCTGATGCACTGCACCTGGCTGAACACGCGGCTCAGCGGCTTGATGACGGTCTGGAACTCGCCCAGCAGCGCATCGACCACAAGCCCCGAGCGCTGGCCCGCGTGATGGATGACGACGACGCTCTCGCGGCGCGAGGCCGGCGCGTCGATGTCGAAGAAGCGGCGCAGGCGCACGAAGGGCAACACCTCGCCGCGCAGATTGCACCAGTCGTGCCCCGATTCGCCGTTGAATTCGATGCACTCCTCGATCATGTCCAGCGGCACGACGAAGGTCGACTCGCCGACCTTGACGAGGAAGCCGTCGATGATGGCCAGCGTCAGCGGCAGGCGCACGCTGACCGTCGTGCCATGGCCCTCGCGGCTCGTGATCCCGACGCTGCCGCGCAGCGCCGTGATATTGCGCTTGACTACGTCCATTCCGACGCCGCGGCCCGACAGGTTCGTGACCTGCTCGGCTGTCGAAAAGCCCGGCTCGAAGATCAGCTCGAAGACCTCCGGGTCGCTGAGCACGACGCCGGGCTCGACGAGCCCGCGCTCGATGGCCTTGGCCAGGATGCGCTCGCGCTTGAGCCCGCCGCCGTCGTCGCCGACCTCGATGACGATGCTGCCCGAGTCGTGGAAGGCGTTGAGCCGCACCCGCCCGCGCGCCGGCTTGCCCTTGGCCAGGCGCTGCTCGGCCGGCTCGATGCCGTGGTCGATGGCGTTGCGCACGAGGTGCAGCAGCGGATCGCCGATCTTCTCGACGACGGTCTTGTCGAGTTCCGCGTCCTCGCCGCTGATGTCCAGGGCGATGTCCTTGCCGAGCTCGCGCGCCACGTCGTGCACGACGCGCTGGAACTTGCTGAAGGTGGCGCCGATCTTGACCATGCGCAGCTGCAGCGCGCCGTCGCGCACGTCCTGCACCAGCGAGGCCAGACGCGAGCTCGCCTCGATCAGCTCGCTGTCATGGCGCTTGCGCGCCAGCAGCTCGGTGCTGGCGCCGGCGATGATGAGCTCGCCGACCAGCGTGATGAGCTGGTCGAGGCGGTCGGCGTCGATGCGGATCGAGCGGCTCTCGCCCGTCACGCGCGCCGGCTTGTCGCTGGCGGCGGTCTTCTGCTTGTTGAGCGCTGCCTCGACGACGGCGGGCGGCACCGCCTGGTTCTCGACCAGGATCGTGCCGATCGGCGGCACCGTGACGCCGTCGGAGGCGTCGCGCGCGAGCTCCTGCTTGGCCAGCGCGGCCATCAGCTCGAGTTCGGTGACGCTGCCGCAGGCGATCAGGATCTCGCCCAGGCGCACCTGCCGTTCGGGCAACTCCTCGATCAGCGCAAGGTAGTCGGCCATGCGGCTGCGCGGCGCGAGGATGCGCAGCGCGAGGTCGTCGCGCACGAACTCGAACGCCGCTTCGATCGTGGCCTTGTCGGCCGCGCTCGCAAATGCGATCTCGAAGCCGAGATAGCAGCTCTCGGGGTCCATCTCGTCCGGATCTTCGGGCAGCGCGTCGGCCAGCGTGGCGATGCCGACGATGCGCCCGATCGTGCCGAGGTAGCGGATGAACGAGAGCGGGTCCATGCCGTTGCGCAGGACGTCCGGGCCGAAGCGCAGCGAGAGGTGCCAGTGGTCCGACGCGTCGCCCTCGCGCTCGATGCGCTCGACGCGGGCAGCGCCGTCGGCATCGCTGCCGCTCAGCGCGACGGCACCGCCGTGTCCGCCGGTCGGGCTCCCCAGATGACGCCCGAGCTGCGCGACCAGTGCCGCGCTCGCCTGCGGGTCCTCGTCCTCGAGGCGCCCCGCGGCGATCGACTCGACCTGCGCGTTCAGGTGGTCGCAGCACGACAGCAGCAGCACGACGAGCTCATCGGTGATCTCGACCTCGCCGTCGCGCACGCGGTCGAGCACGCCCTCGACGACATGCGTGAACGCGACGACATGGTCCAGGCCGAACAGCCCGGCCGAGCCCTTGATGGTGTGGGCCGCGCGGAAGATCGCGTTGACCGCTTCGCCGCGGTCGGCGCTCTGCTCGATGCTGAGCAGCGCGCTCTCCATGTCCGACAGCAGCTCGCGGCTCTCGGCGATGAAGGTCTGCAGGGCGGCTTCGAGATCCATCGTCACCTCGTCAGGCGGTCTGGGGAATGACCAGGGGGTCGCCGAAGAAGGCAGCGACGTTGAGCAGCTCGAACACCTCGACGACGGCCGGGCTGTGCGCGAGCAGGTGCAGCTCGATGCGCCGTTTCACGGCGATCTGCTTGGCCAGCATCAGCACCTGCAGGCCGGCGCTATCGAGCTCGCTGACCTCGCCGAGATCGATCTCGAGCAGGGCACCGCAGGTCTCCAGCGCCGCCAGCAGCTCCGTCTTGAGCTCGGCCGCGCGGTAGACGGTCATCTCGCCGCTGATCTTGAGCATGGCGTGCATCTCCCGGGCTGGCGGTGGTCAGGGCAACACGAGCTTCTGCACGGCGCCGAGCATGACTTCGGGCCGAAATGGCTTGACGACCCAGGCCTTGGCGCCGGCGGCCTGGCCCTCGGCCTTCTTGCCCTCGGCCGATTCGGTCGTCAGCATGATGACCGGCGTGAACTTGTATGCCGGCAGCTGCTTGACGGCCTTCAGAAAGGTGATGCCGTCCATATTGGGCATGTTGACGTCGCTGATGATCAGGTGGACACGCTGTCCGGTCAGCTTGCTCAGCGCATCGCGCCCGTCGGTTCCTTCGATCACGTCGTACCCCGCGCCGCGCAGCGCGATGCCGACGACCTGGCGCAGCGAGGCCGAGTCGTCGACGACGAGGATGGTCTTGGCCATGTCGGAATTGCCTTTCGTGCGGGGTCAGAAGAAGGTGATCTCGTCGCTCGGCGCGGCGGCGGGCGCGGCGCTTCGACCATGATGAACCGCATGTTCGTCGGCCATTGCGTAGGTCTTCTCGAGCTCGGCCAGCAGCGCGCCGACGTCGGCGGCCTCGAGGCCGCGCACGCCGCCGAGCCGCTCGTGGGTGCGTGCGATGTTCTCGCGCACATGGCCCATGACCTGACTGATGCGGTCCTGGAACTGCAGGTGCACGAGGGCCTCGCTGATCTCGCCGCGCAGGTAGTCGCGGCTGCCGCGCAGCTCGGTGGCGTTGGCGGAGAGCGCGTCGGTCGCCTGGCGCAGCTCGCCGAGCACCGCCTCGATCGCGGCCTGCGACGCCGCCACCGAGCGCTGCTCCGCCTCGCTGCTCTTCTCGGCCGCCGCGCTCGTGCCCTCGATCGCCTCGCTGATGGCGGCGACCTTGGACGCGATCAGCTTGCCGGTCTCGCCCGAGCGCGTCGACAGCGTGCGCACCTCCTGCGCAACGACGGCGAAGCCCCGCCCCTGCTCGCCGGCGCGTGCCGCCTCGACGGCCGCATTCAGTGCGAGCAGATTGGTCTGCTGGGCGATGCGCGCCACGTCGGCGGCCATTGCCTGCAGCTCGCCGATGAACTGCGCCAGCGCCTTGACCTTCTCGAGCATCGCGGCCTTGTCGGCCATGGCGACGCGTAGCGACGCGACGACCTCGCCGAGCTTGCGCTCACCCGACTCGAACGCGGCGACCAGGCCGCCCGCGCCGCCCGCGCTCGACGTGAGGTCCGTCATGCGGGCGGTCTGCTCGAGCTGCTGGACGATGCCGCCAAAGCGTTCGGCCAGCGCCGCGACGGCGGTCTCCATCTGCGAGCGCGAGGATTCGATGTGGCGGCTCCACACCGGCAGCAAGCGTTCGCCGAGCGCGTGCTGGCCATCGTGCAGCGCCTCGCGCGCCGCTGCGCCGCGTTCGACCTCCCGCCGGCCCTGCCACCAAATCCAGCCCGTGACGGCCACGATGGCCGGCGCCAGCACCCATCCCAGCCATGCAAGGCTCGGCGCTACGGCGCAGGCCACGAGGCCCAATCCGCCGAGTGCGAGCACGCCCAGCCCTCGCCCAGTCTCGTTGTTCATCGTGGTCACATCCCTCCGGGACGCCAGCTCGGCGGCCTCGTTCTTGCTTGATTGCGAAACCCGCCCGCGACGGTAGCCGCGACTGACGGCGCCCGGCCTGGGACCGTCCACTCAACACGCCAAGGAATTCACGTCTGTCGCACCTGGGTAAGGCGATATGTCACTTGACGTATACGGCGAGTATGCGGCGCATGGCGAGGCCGAACGGTAGCGAAACTCGCCGATTGCCTTCTGAATACTTGCGCTTGCGTTCGGTATTTCTTAAACCGATGCAGCACGACGCCATTGCGGGCACCTCGCAAGCCTGTCCTGGAGGCTTTGCAGCTCAGCGCACGTCAGGCGGTGCCGCGCCTGCATGAGCACTCCAAGGCATAGCCAGCTCATACGATCCCCACCGTCGGCAACCCACCGTCGGACCGCGCCGGGAATAGCCGTTTCGGCGTGCCGCGGTCATTCGGAGACCACGCTCTTTGTAGATCGGGTCTTCGGCGGATGGTCACCGACAACTACATAAGCGAATTGCCGCGTCAGACTTCATGTGCGCTCAGGCGACGAACTCAAGACGAACTCTGGCTACGACGCTTCGCTCTAGCGCCCTAGGCTCCTTGGCAAATCCCGTCTGCACTGAACGCGGACTTTGCCGACAATTTGATCCGTTCAACTCTTCGCCACGCTCACCCGATTCCTACCCTGCTCCTTGGCTGCATAGAGCGCCGCGTCGGCGCCGCTCAGGAGTTCGGTGATCGAGCTGTCATCGCTGGGCACGATTGTCTTGATGCCCAACGACAGTGTGACCACCGCAGCCGCGCTCGATCGCTCATGCACGATGTGCAGCACTTCGACCCGCTGGCGCAAGTCTTCGGCCAGAGAGCGCGCGCCGTCAGCAGCGGTGTTGGGCAGCAGGACGGCGAATTCTTCGCCGCCGAAACGCGCAAGCAGGTCGTGCGGACGACGCGCGCCCTCCTGCAGCGCAGCCGCCACCGCCTTGAGGCAGCTGTCGCCGGCCAGGTGACCGTAGCGATCATTGAAGTCCTTGAAATGATCGATGTCCACCATTACCAGAGACAGCGGCTCCCGCTCGCGAGCGCCACGCCGCCACTCAGTCAACAGGGCCTCGTCGAAACGTCGGCGGTTGGCCACACCGGTCAGGGGATCCTGCATCGACAACTCCTGCAGGGCGCGCTCCTGCGCTTGCAGTTGGCGGTTCTTGGCCTCCAGCTCGGCGTTGATCTGCCGCAACTGCGCATTGAGCGAGCTCAGCGCCCGCTTGCTGCGGCGCTCCTCGGTCACGTCACGCGCGTCCATGTAAATCATCTCGTCGCGCATGAAGGCCTGGGCCGTCAGCTCGTGATACGTACCGGCGCTGTCGCGAACGCGGAATTGAAAATCGGCAACCGCCCCGACGGCGGCCAGCGCCAAGCGCGCCGCGTCGAGCGCGGGATGGTCCTCGGGATGCGCGTAGGGGCGTAACGGCTTGCCCACCAGCACCTCATTCGACCAGCCCATCGTCCGCTGCCACGCGGCACTCACCCGCACACAGCGACCGTCGAGATCAAAGATGGCCAGGTGACTCAGCGGTGACTCGAATAGCCGGTCGATCTGCCGCATTTTCTCGCTCAGCGCGCCACGCGCCCGGCGTCGGTAGCGCTGCCAGAGCGCCAGCCCCAGGGCGCTGAATAGACATGCGATTGCAAGCGCAGCTTCGCGGGAATTCATCAGGCGCCGCCACGGCGCGAGAACGGCGTCGGTGTTGCGGCCGTCAAGAACGACGATGGGTTCGTCCATGTGCAGAGCCGGCGGCTGCACGGTGCGCAGCGCCATGATTCGCTGCTCCCAATGCGAAGCAGGGCTGCTGCCTTGCAGAATGCTAACCGGCTGGCCCGACGCCATATGGCGACTGAAGAAGGTCCCGGGTTGGGCCATGTTGTCACCTTCGCTGCCGCGGTTCGACGGCTCAATGACAATGAGTCCGCCGCCACCATGGACTACTGCTGCGAATTGGTCGTCAACCATGCGCGTGGACGCCAGCAACAGCTTGAGCTCCTCGGGGTCGATGACGGCAACGACCAGAGCTGCAAAGCTACCGTCAGGAGCTGGGACGACACGGGACAGACTGAAGGTCCAGGCACCACCCTTCGTGCGATACGGGGCGCTGACGAACAGGAGATTCGGATTCGCGACGCGACGCGCGACTCGAAAGGCCTCGGTATCAGCAGCATCGATATGGGCTGGCACATCGACCCGGTCGCTGGCGCCGATCGCCAGGCTCTCGCCTGCGGCGTTCAGCAAGAGCATGCTGCGCACTCCGGGCATCGCGTCAGCAAAGGCCTTGAGCTGCACCGTGGCTTGCGCCATGCCGCCCGCGTGCTGCTGCCAGCCTGCGAGTTGAGAGCGTACGTTGAGGATCGCGCGATCCGCACCTTCGAGCATGCGAACAAGGTCCCGCTCCATGACCTGCGCTGCGGCATTTAGCCGATCGCGTTCGCGCCCGACGATCGCATCGCGCTCCTGGTAGGCCGGCAGGATCACGAGCACGCTGATAAGCAGAAGGACGGCCACAAGAATCGCCCATTCGGCGCGATCCTGGCCGCGCCTGTCGTCCGACGTCGACGTGTCACCGCGGTTCGCCGAGAGCACCTCGATGACAGAGCGCGGCCCGGCCGGCGAGCGGTGTTCATCATTCATCGGTCGATGATGCCATCGGCGTTGCCCCACGATTTGTCTTGTTTTCGCAGCGACCCGAAATGGCAAGTCATCGTCCCCAATAGACAAGTCTTCGGCTCGTCTCCATCAAAGAATCTCACTCGGTTCGCAGATCCCCTGCTTCCTGGAAGACCGCCTTGGCCAACAGCGGTCTTTCAAGGGGACCGAACCGGACGCTTCATCGCCGTTAACGACTGCTCAAGATCCGGCTACATGCCTACCAGTCTCATGGTCAACCTAGCTTTCGCCATTCCGAGGGGCTTGCGCCGAAGGTTCTACTGAACCAAGTCGAAAACGCGCTCGGCATGGCGAAGCCGAGCATCGTCGCGATGTCGGAGATGCGCCGATCACTGGTGCTTACCCATCGTTGCGCAAGGTCGACCCGAGTAGCCTGAAGCACATCCTTGAAGGTGGTCCCTTCGGCAGCAAGATGCCGATGGACGGTGCGCCGGTCGACCTCTAGG